>JACCDQ010014558.1_pt1 | contig 30970 bp, 29 predicted proteins | sample 7446031 | NCBI WGS metagenome assembly JACCDQ01 (sample SAMN15323442, study PRJNA562643) | freshwater metagenome | isolation source: river surface water | place: USA:Blue River Watershed | collected 2017-08-17 | reverse complement strand
GTGTTAGACATGCATTTAAGGCTTTCTGAGATTGGTAATATTTCAGAGCTAACTAGATACGGTAACGGATTCTATAAACTAAACAAACAATAAAATACACTTTTTAAAAAAGAATGTTATATTAAAATAAAAACGAAAACATGGCAACAGGAACATACGGAATAGTAAGACCAGCAGACATATCACCAGATGATGTTGAAATCTTTTATCATTTCACCCCATCGAGAGATACAATTGGTAATACGGAGTTAAAAAAATTAGACCCAGCACAAGTCTTAATGAAGATAGACAACCCAAATAAATCCCAGTCCAATGTGACTGGTTTTGAGGTTTTTGGTGGTATGTACACACTTAAACTACCAGTCAGCGAGTTTGGCGTGAAAGGGTTCTATACAATCATGATTAAACCAGTTGAAATTAGAACTACAATTGTGGATGTTGGTGTATTATCGGCATTTCCAGACATTAAAGGTTTGGTTTTCGATATGTCAAACATTCCAGCAAATTTTTTAAGTAAGTTTGAGAACGATGGGTTGGTTGGTTACAGAATCGAATACTTAAATCCAAATATTGGTGGTAATTCAGATGCTAAATTAAATAACTTTTTTAGGGTCGTTACATCAAACAACAGAGCGGAACCTGTTAACCAAAATTTAACAAATTCAAACCAGAAAGCAATTCGTTACAGATTCAACGATAACTCAACACTTACATTTTGTACTGTGTCACCAGCTTCTGCATCAAACGTTAAACCAAATGCGCTTCCGTTTATCGGTCAACCAAACCAACAAGTGATTATTACCAACACATTCTTTAATCCAATCATGATTGAGGTTGAAATGGTACAACATGATGTTGAAACACTTGCATTTGCATTGTTCGGTAATCAAACCAAATCTCTTGAAGATGGTATTTACACTATCTACAACTTTAACAACCAAATTTACAAACAATACAACTTATACGAAATCAAAGACAAGTTTACTGGTAAACCATTGTTTGAGGTTAGAGAAGAAAGAGCTAGTATTGATTTTAGTAAAGCGTTTAATAATATAGCAACAATTTAACATAAAAAATGAGTGATAACATTAAGGTAGCTGGTTATGTAAAAAAAGTAGTTTACAACGGTAATATAGAATATAGGAACTTTAACCCAGACCTAGTTGGTTTACAATTAACTAGTGAAGGTGGTACCCCATTATTTACTATGGGTAATTTCTCTATTACCACTAACATGGACCCTAAACAGAATAAAAGTTACAACATAGGTGGTTTTTCAGATTTTTACTCGCTAGACAATTTGGCACCTAGTGTTGAAATGGCACAAACCTTATTAACTGATAATGCTGGTGTTATCCTTAATTTAGATAAAAGCAAATTAAAATATTACGCTTTATTCGGTTCGTTGACTGAATTTGTGCGTGTTAGTTTAGAAAATATCATCACCAAATGGCCAGCGTCTTTGTATGTAACGCCATTTAGTGTTGATGGATTAGGTCAATCAATCGTATCACCAACTTACCAAGATTATGTGTTTGATGTAATCACAAACGCATCTACTTTCAAAGTTAACACTTCATTATTATCCAACAAGTTTGAGATTAACTATTTAAAGAACGGTAGTATTGCTGACACCTTTAATGAAACGAATGACATGCGTAACTTAACGGTCAACTATGGTTCATACGTTATTTTTACAAATAATGTTGAATATGATGTAATCGGTTTTACGGGTTCAACAGAACTAACCAATGATTACATCTACTTCAAAGTAAAAGGTGATGTGTTCTCTGGGTCGTCATCAACACCAGTTTACCATATTAAACCTAATAAAATAAATGAAGATTTATTTTTTAATGGTTTAAATAATTTTGAGGGTTACCTTTTAAACAGAGAAACACTACCAAAATATAAAGCGGTCTTCAACATCCCAACAACTTCGGAAGGTGGGATTGTTATATACAATGACATCGAATTAGTATGGCCAGTTAGTGATGGTTACAATATTGATTTTGATGGTGGTGGTTATGTTGATTATGCGTCACAGTTGGTTGAAGTGGCAACAAATTATGACATTAATACTAGTAATTTGATGAACAGATTTTTGGTCTCTGAATCTATTTCGGCTTTCGATACGACACCAGTTCATTTAGCAGAAGAACATTTAGATACTTCTGGACAAAAGGTAAACAAAACGCTTAACATTTATGGTAGAGCTTTTGATGACTTTAACACGTACATCACAAGTATTTCCTTCGCAAATGTTGTAACATACAACAAACAAGATAACATGCCAGATAATTACCTTAAAAATTTGGCTGGTGTGTTAGGGTGGGATGTTGTTTCTTCAATATTGGAAAACGACTTATTAACAAATTACGTGAAGACTTCAAAATCAACCTATGCTGGGCAATCAGTGGGGTTAACACCAGTTCAAGCGGATATTGAACTATGGAGAAGACTTATCTTAAATTCACCATGGATTTGGAAGTCCAAAGGTGCTAGAAAATCAATTGAATTTTTACTTAAATTCATCGGTACCCCTAAAGGTCTGGTTGAATTTAATGAATATATTTACATAGCGGACAAACCAATTGATATTGATTTGTTTTTAGAGGTTTTAGATTTAAACGGTTTAGAAACAGATTTATCGGTATATCCAGTTGACAATGACGGTTACCCTAAATTTTTGTCAGATACTGACGACATGTATTTCCAAGGGAATGGTTTATGGTATCGTGAAACTGGCGGTAGTGGTTCAACAATCGATATATCAACAGGTAACAATCCACATATTGGTCCTTACGATGGTGGGTACAAATACATTAATCAATTAAAAACCCTAATACCAAACTTTTCAGCTGTAACAATTTCTGGTGAAACTGTTGTAACAGGTTCTACCAATTTATTCATCAACTACAATTTGGGTAACATAACTGATTATAGTGGTGAAACATATGTTGATGTTGTAAATATTGACGGTACAAATATTAGTGATTGTGTTGTTGTAACATCTGAAATAGTTCCAGACCCAATGCCTAGTGATAATATAACTGATTGTGGTTGTGAAACTGCGGGTAGTGATGACGCATTGAGTATTTGTGTTAAAAAAATCGATAAACCACAACCAAAACCTTGTGAAACCTTAGCAAAACAACCAACACCTAACAACGAAACTGGTTATTATGTGTTTGAATATTATCAATACAACCAAGATGGGAGTCTTTACAGCATTAATGGTACTCCAGTGATGGAAACATCTATCTTCACAGATAGAGAGTGTTGTAAAGCGTTAAATGGCACTCCAGTATATACGGATGTTGTTAACCCAGTAACAGGGGTTGTTGATAGCGGATACGCTTGTTGTTTTAGTGACAGATGTGGGTGTAGTGCTTCATGTAATTGGTATTTGAATTTGGAACCATATTATTTTATTGGTGAACAAATGCCTTATTTGTCATTTACAACACTTTATGGTGTTGGAACTCAAAAAATAGTCTTACCAGATTCATCAGCTTGTGCTGCTGGTTGGACAACCCCAGTGCCTAACATGACAGACCCATACACTGGTGAATTGGGTGTTGGTTGTAAATTAACAACATACGGTTTACAAAATTACCAAACACTAGTAACATTGTACAACAACAGAGCTGACAGTGGTGATTGTTGTAATTTTAATTGGCCAATGCAAACAGCGCCAACAATTAGATACGCATTATTGGATAAATTAACCGTTTTCAAAACACCAGATACGTTTAATTACACCTTCAATGGAGACACACCGCAAGTGGTTAAATGTAAAACACTTAACCCGCAATCATACTTCTTAAATTTATCGGTAACGGTAAATGGTCCACAAGCACCATGGTCATACACACCAATTGCTGTCGGGACTCAATTATATGTTTCAAATCTATTAGGTGCGGCACCATACACTAGTTTAAATGGTAACTACTCTATATCTGTAGATTCATTGAGTAGTACGCTAAATACTGGTTTACAATTGAACCAAAAATATGTGATTCAAATAACAAATGGTGTTGTTACAAATATTATTAACTTTAACACGCTTCCAGCTTGTTAATAAATGATTAAAATGATACTTATATAAAAAAACAAAATGGGAATAGACCTATCAATCATATACAAAAACTGTAAAAAGTTTTGGCAGTCAGTTTTCGAACAAAACGGTTTGGTAAAAAATCCAGATGGTACAATATCTGTATTTGTCATGAATGACAATGGGGTTAAAGCACCAGCTCATGTTACAAAACAATGTTGTGAAATTTTAAAGGATATTAAAAACGAAGATTATTATTTTGATTTGGACGCTCAAAAATGTAGATGGTCTAAAGAATCAGTTGTGGGTTGTGTTGACAACAAACCTTTTAAAATTGTATTGAACCCAAAGGGTAATGATGGTACTATTTTTTATTTTGAAAACGATGAAAAATGTTCGTTGGTGGTTGATTTTGATTATTTGTTTAAATTAGATTGTGATACACTTAGCAATTCGTTAACACAAATCAAACCAATAGACCCAAAATTACTTGAGGAAATAACAGCAGCACAGGAGGCAGTTGCGGCTCAAACGGTTAAATGTGAAGAATTAAATTCTCAGTTAACATATTTGATAAATCAATTTAACTCAACTAGGTATTCAATATCATGTGAGCGATTCCCTTTGGGGCCAATTGTTATTTTTGACCCAGTTCTACCAACATCTGACACATTAATAGAGCCTTCACCAAAACAACGAGCACCGTTTAATAAAACTGGATTCGGTGGTGGCTTGGCACCTTTCTCATTCCCTAAAATAACTTATGGTCCAGTTAACTTTTGTCTAACAGAACCAGATGGGTTAAATACATGGGCCAATATTTTAGGTCCCAATAGATACCAACAATTTTTGAATGGTGACGCAACATCATATACATGCGATGATGTAATCAACATCTATAATCAAAATCAAGAAATATTAGGTTCTACGACTGTATCACCAGTTTTGATTGAAGAGTGTACAACACCTTTTGGTGCTAAATCAGAGGTCAAACATGAAATCGATGTTGTAACCGCAAACATAAAAAAATGTGATGAAATATTAAGTGGTTTACAAACTAAATTAGATGCTTTATTAGCGCAAGAAAATGCTTTGTTGGGTGACTGTAATTCCCCAGTAGGGCTTATGGAAACTCTTGATGTATCGATGAGTATTGACATTGTTGGTGAAGATGGTTCTCTAACTGCTGCAACAACACAAAACTTTTTCCCAGCAATTGGTGTTGGAAACCTTTACAACTACTTGGTTGCACACCCAAACAACGGTGGTTTCTATATTTGTGGTGAGCCTAGCCAAAATGAAACATGGGCTTCTGGTTGTACTCCGTTGTATTTTTCAGACTTGTCTCCTCAAGCAACACCAGACACACATACGTTAGACGAACCTAACGTATCTGCATGTCTTAAGGTTAGGGATTACATACTACAAGAATTATTTAATGAATCTGAGTTGTCAACCCAAAGCAATGGTATTGAAACATTTAACCAATCATTGGCACCAACAATAATGTCATCACTTTGGTTACATTATTCAACGGTAATCGATGATGTTGACGTTATCAACATGATTGCGAATAAAAAGATTAAATTGAGTTTAAATATCAATAGCAGTTGTGGTAATTTCTGTGTATTGGTAGATAAAATAGCTTTGACAAAAGAATGTGCCGATGTTAACGGAACAAACATATTTGTTTCTAAATCACCAGGGTTTAATTTAAGTAGGGTGATTGACAATAAAAAATCATGGTTAAACAACACAACCTTTACCAATAGAGAATTTGGTATCAGTAATTATAACTCCCTTAATCCAATTCGTTTGACTGATTACGATGTATTGGATGAGAGACTGGTAATCAACTCAAAAGAGATTGATTTGGATATAAACATTGCTGGTGCGGTTGAACATGACGTATGGTGTTATATATCTGACAACCCATGTTTATTAACAGGTGTCACATATTGTGACCCTTGTGTTTCAGATGATATTTATCTTGATTCACCCAATTTATTATCGGGATGTTGTGGCGATAACCGTTTAGATTTTACCGAATTATTAACCACTGATATCTCAACAATCAAAACACTAGAAGGTTTTGAAAATACGTTGTTGTCAGAATTGATAAACGTAAAAAACAGACAAACTATTTCTGGATACCCAACACTTAAAGCTTTGTATGAAAGATACCTAAGAAGTAATAATTATTGTGATACAACTAGTTCAGCTTTTGACTATTATAGCATGGACCAATTTGCTGGTCTTATTGGTGATTATTGGGTTGACCTAATAGAACAGGTGATACCAGCTACAACGATTTGGGGTAGTGTTAAAGTTTATACCAATACGATTTTTGACCAACAAAAGTTCAATTATAAAAGCTATTCATCGTTGTTTGGTGATAACCCATTCCAATCTTTAAATCTTTTAAACCCTATTAATGGTGTTTCTGGTAAATGTCAAAATGTTGAAGTAGTTACAACTGTTATATCGATGTCAAAAGAAGGTGAATTACCACCAAAACCAGTTTACAATTATTTAGATAAACTTTGTATTGCTCAAATGAATTGGGGTTCAGAATTTATAGGGACGGTAAATGTGAATATGATGGAGGGTTAATTCTAATAAAAATTGGGGCTATATTACGAAAAGAAAGATAAAAATAAATTTTTGGTATGTATTTATAAAAATAATACTGAGAAAAAACAATTAATGATTAGATATTAATGCAACTAATTAGAAACATACAAGGTGAAGCATTGACCAATGTTATTGGCAATGTTACGTATTTCAGTAATGTTAGCGGTGAAATACAACGTGAAGACTACATCAATTTGAATGGATTTAATGGGTATTTACAAAACCTAAGCAAAGTTGAAGAAACACAAGCATTAACAATACCTTCACCAATGGGTTTAAACAATACTTACAATAAAACATTTGTAACACTAGAAATAAGCTACTAATGAGATATCAAGAACCAATATACATACAAAACGAAAATAGTGCTGTTAGAAACAAGGATATTCTGAACGTCAATATGAGTTCAGATATTTGTGTTTTTGAGAGCCCTAAATATAATCTTACTGGTGCGTCTAAAATTGATTGTACGGGGACGACTACTGGTACGTCATATGTTTTATCGGCTGATACTCAAACAATCCCATTAACATTTAATTTCACCGCCAATACTGATACATTCATTAATACTGGTGCTGAATTTAGATTTGAAATTTACAAATACAACGAATTCTTTAGCGGGTTTTCATCAACACCAACATATAAGTCACGCACCTTAGCTTATCCTAGTTTTAGTGCAACAAATACAACTACACAGTATGTACCAGTAAGTGGTTTAAGCCTAGATGGTGAATACTTGATAAAACCTTTTTATACATTTGGTCTATGTACTGATTTCTTAGGTAGACTAAATAAAACTATTGATACATACACTTACATATCGGGGACCGAATACGGTATTTACGATAAAGACTTTGATTATTATTTTATCGCAATCAAACAAGCTGAGGCTCCGATATTAACACAAAATGTAAGCAACTTAACCGAAATAAACAAAATCAGACAACAAGTGGTTATCCCAACTGACGGACAAACCACATTTAACATTCAAAATGGTGTAAATGGTGATTTTGTTGTAACGTTAAATGGTTTAGTATTGGCACCTAATTTAGATTATGATTTTACGGGGAATACAATCTTCCTAAGTGGTGAAACTTATTCTGACGATATTTTGACAGTTATTTATTCAACTGGTGGTGGTTATAACTTGGTTGGTGATAACATTACAGTTTCGACAGCAATAGTAAGCGGTGCAACTGGTGGACAAGGTTCAAATTTGGTTTATTTTAACACAACAACTGGTAAATACGAGATTTATACTTCAGTAACACCACAAGATGGTGGGGCTGTTATCGTTATGTTGAATGGTGCTACACTAGCAAACGGTGTTGACTTCTATCAATCAACAAGTGAGCCGAAAAGATTTATCCTAGAAGGGACAATCTTGGTGGATGACATGATAACAATTGTTTATTACCCTAGGACTAGTACAATAAATGGGTTGACAACCAACAATCCAATGGTGACATGGCAAATCCCTACACCACCACAAGCTGAGAATGGTTTCTTTACGTTAGAAGTTGGTTACGATAACACCTTTAGTTCAATGTATTATACTGGTACAACAGATTACCAAATAGGTGTTGGGTATTATGCTCAAAGTTTTGTTGCAAGTGGAACAGTAGGGACTACTTTATACTACAGAGTGAAAAATGAGAAGAATTATACAACTATTTGTGGTGATGTTTTAAACACCACGGCTTATAGTGAAGTCATACCAGTTGTAATCCAAAGTAATTCGATAAATTCGTATTAATATTATTTACTATTGGATATTTATAACTAAAATAAAGAAAAAGATATTTATAAAATATGAGTTACATAATTAAAAGCACGAGTCCGTTTGTTAGTATCAAACTAACACAAAAAGGTAGGGAACAATTAGCACAGGGTAAATTAAATTTTAGCCACTGGGCTATTGGTGATTCCGAAATTAATTATAATAGAGAAGCAATCGTAGACGCAAACCCTACTGATGTAACCCTATCAGCAACTAGTGCTGTGTTTAGACCTTTTGACAGACAACCAAACATTAAAACTTTCATTACACCTAGCAATTCAACAACACCATATCAAACAGTTGACAGTTCGGTGTTAAATGTGGTGAAAGCAATAGTAAACAACCAAGCGGCTGAAAGAGGTTTCTTCCAACACTCTGGGTCAACATTCACGACTTTGACTGGTAGTACATACACACCGTACACAACAACCGTTGTTAACTCTGTGTTCACTGGTGGAACCAGCTTTGCTATTACATCTACAGATATTAATGTTGGTGATATTATTTTGGTTAAGTTGGCTAACAACACAATCGGTAACATTATAAACAACGAAAATGGTAGAGCTTTGCCAAATCTTTGGTTCAAGGTTCAATCTAAGGGTGTTGGTTATGTGACTGTTGATAGAAACTTACCTAACTTGGCTAGTGAATCAGCTATTTCACAGGTTATCGTTTATAGAGGTGGTGAGGTTTATGATACTATTTCTACTGGTACAACGACAGCTTATTGGGATTCTGGTACTTTGTCTTTTGATTCAAATGTAAATGTAACTTGTCATGATGTTCCAGTGTGGAACATGAACAATGTTTGGTGTGAAGACATCGCTGGTATCACAGGTTTATCAACAACAAATCTTTATGAAGACTATACGAAGTTTGGTTCATATAGATACTTAGGGACCAAAAACCCATATTTAGAATATCTTTGTCAAACAACTGGTGAAACATTAACATTTAACTGTAATGGTCCAGGTATTAGCTACCCAGATGACGTAGTTAAATCAATCTCAATTATTCACTACACCAACAATACTATTTCAAACCTTTACGGTGAATTTTTCTATACTGACACAACAAATGGCAAGTATTTAAGTTTGTATTTACCAGACTTGATGTATCATAGAAGAGCTGGAAGCACTGGTAGTGGAACAACAATGGGTATGACATTTGTTGCAACTGGAGTAACTCAAGTTATGGCAAACACTGATATTGAATTTATCGATTTGGTTGAAGATTCTACTTTGATTTCATCATCATCACCTAAAGTGGTTGGTAGAGTTTACCCACAATTAAAAACATGTGTTATTCATGATGATGAAATTGTGGCAGCGACCTCATACAAATCAAACAGAAACTGGACACTTCCAGAATTGGCGGCAACATTACAAGCACCATCTGGTGGAACTTCAACAGGTGTGTTGGATATTAACGATACGATGTATTTAACATACATTTTGGAAAACACAACGGGTTCTGGTTTAACAACATCTATGTCTTGTCAAGAATACGTAAAAATCACTAACAATACATCATCAGCAAAAGACGTTGCGTTCAGAATTAACGGTACCGACTTGTTACCGTATATGCGTAAGGTTGAAACTGGTTATGATGGTTATGGTTTCTATGCTAATACGTTTAAATTGGTTTACCAAATTGTCCAAGACCCAACAGACCGTCCAGACCCAGGAATGTGGAAAGAATTTGATTTCACATCAACAGCTATTACTGGTGTTGCTGGTCAAACAATTGACCCTAAATTACTTGAAGGTCAAACACCAACAACAACTGGATTTATTTTAGACAAAATAAAAGATTCGTCTGCTACAACGTTCAGCATCATTTCAGCTTTGAATATGCCAGCTAACACACAACCAGACCAATTACAATTCGGTGATGAAAGATTTTTCTACGGAAACTTAACTACATTCATCGGTGCAACAATATACAAGACAATCTTTGATATCAGAGTTAATGCAAGTCAATTCAATGCAACAACCAACCCAACTAGAAGCAAAGACATGTCAACAAACCCACCTGTAATCAAAGTAACTGAGGTAGGTATTTATGATGCTGATAAAAACCTTGTGTGTATCGGTAAATTATCTAACCCTGTTCCGTTGTCTGGTGGTAACACAATAATGCTTGAATTATCAATGGATTTCTAATGGGATATAATAGTACTGCAACGACACTTACGTTAACCGCAAAGTTAACTCCGCTAGGTAGACAAAAAATGGTGTCTACCAATAACGCATTAATCAAGACGTTTAGTCTTGGTGATTCTGATGCGAACTACTATACTAATTTAACACTTAAAACTGGACAGGTTCCTGGTGTTGGTGGTGATATTGGTCCAAACAATACTGTTGGTAATAGTACCACACAATCTGTTGGTATGAAAACAATGCTTATTGTAAATTCTAGTGGTTCATTGAAAAAACCAGTTTCGTCACAATCGATTAATATCTTGTCTGAGATTTTACCAAATGGGTTCACAACAGTAAGTGGTGCTAGCATCACACAAAATGTTGTTAACCGTGATGACGTAACTACGGATTCTTTGGTTAACTTGTATTATTCATTTGGGTTACCATTGAATTACAACGATGATACTAGATACACTGGTGTTACATATACAAATGGCGGTTTTTCAGATACAGCATTAAGCGCATTTAGCACTAGTAAAATTTTGGTGATGGCAATCAACAATGCAAACTATGGTGAATGTATTGACGGTAAAACAATTAAAATAGATTTACCGACATCTTCGATGACTTTTACCATCTATTCTACTTTCCAAGGCGGTGCAAATACTTTGGCGACTATGGATACGATGTTATCAGATTCTGCTCTTCAAACAAACCAATATGGTAACAATATAGCTATTTTGGTTTCTGACAATATCGCTACACCTAACGGTGGTGACCCGTTATTGAGTTGGGCCACTGGTTATAACACTGAAAAACCATTCTCGTTGAATAGAAAACAAACATACAATTTCCAAACAAATTCTAATATTGGCGTTACAGCTGATACACTTGTTGGTATTGCTTATTTGGATAAAGGTATTGTTGTTATTACAAACCCAGCTATTGTTAACAATTTCACACCAACAATGGCTAGTGCTACAACAATTTCATTCAACAGCGTATCTACCAACGTTTACCAAAGTGTAACATGTATTGCAGATAGAGGTGAGTTTGGTTCAACAACCAACCCTACATTTGATGTTGGAGATGTACCTAGAATTAGTGAAGTTGGGTTATTTGATGAGAACAACAATCTTATAGCTGTTGCTAAAACGGATAGACACATTACAAAAAATGTGAATGAATTTTTGGCCCTTGGAATTAAAATTACTCTTTAAGCTTTATTTTTTTAAGTTATGTCTTAAATTGGTAAGAAAAAAGAATTATGACAAAAGAACCAGAATTTTTATTGGCACTTGACGTATCGACATCTACTATCGGTATTGCGTTATTTGAAGACTTGGGTGACCGAGGTGAACTTAAATTATTACACCATGTATCCCCAAAGGTTAAACCAAAACCAGACAACAAAATGGAAGAGTTGTTTAGAAAGGTTGAAATCTTTGAAAAAGAATTCTTATCGCACTATAGTGATTTCGGAATCACAAGAGTTGTGATTGAAGAACCACTTCTCCAATCAAACAACGTTTATACTATTGCAACCCTTCTTAGATTCAACGGGATGATTTCAAAATCGGTTTACGATACTATTGGTGTTGTGCCAGAATTTATCTCATCTTATGATGCCCGTAAATTTGCATTTCCAGAGCTTATGGCGGTTAGAAAAACAAAAAAAGATGGAACACCTTTAGCCGAAAAACAAATCGCTAAAAACGTCCCTGTGTTGTTCGGTGACTATCCGTTTGATGTGGACAAGAAATATGTGCTTTGGGAAAAGGTTGCTGAATTGGAACCACAAGTAACTTGGTTCTATGACAAAAACAACAAACTTAAAAAAGAAACATTCGACACCTCAGATGCTTATACAGCGGCCCGTGGTTACATGAATAAAATTGGTGCATGGAAACCCTAACCTTATCTATTGATAACTCCACAGATGAGTTATTGAAATTAATAAAGTATCACGTAGAACGTAGGCTATCAGAATATAACATCGAATATGGTGTTGATTTAAGTTACGATTTACGTGATTCTTGCATTATGCACACATACAAAACAATCCAAAAAAAATACCAGAATGATTCTAACTTTGAAGACAAGAAAGAAAAGATGATTAAATTGGTTGTTGAATCATATATTTGTACCAAATATTTGGAAAATCAGATTTAATTTCGTACCTTTGTCGCTATGGCAAATCTATTGGTTAACATATTAGAGAGTTTTCTAGGTGATGTTAGAAAACACAATGAAGATACTGGACAAATCGCATTTGATTGTCCAGCATGTTCTGCTGAGAAAGGTATGCCAGATGGTGACGGTAAAGGTAACCTAGAAATTAACTACAGCATGAATAAGTTTAAGTGTTGGTCGTGCCACGAAACAAATCACATGCACGGGCCAGTAATTAAACTCCTCAAAAAATACGCCACCCCTAAAAACATTCGTGATTACCTATTAGTTAAACCAGATGCTGAGTTTGCTATTAGAAAAGACCATGAACATGTTATATTACATCTACCAGAGGGGTATAAACGACTTGCAGAATGCACTGAAAAGGATTATAAATCACAATTAGCATTATCATACTTAAGAAATAGAGGTATTACCGATGAAATCATCGATGAATTTGATATAGGTTATACATTTAGAGGTAAATTTTTCAATAGAATAATCATTCCATCGTATGATTCGGAAGGAAATCTTAATTATTTTATTGCAAGATGGTTTGATAAAGAGTTTACGAAGCTAAAATACTTAAATCCAGATGCTGAAAAGCAAGAAATCATATTCAACGAGGGTAGAATTAACTGGGATGCTACGATTTATCTTGTGGAAGGTGCTACCGACCATATAGTAACACCAAATTCAATACCATTGTTGGGAAAATTCATCTCAGATAAGCTTTTAGAGTTATTACATGATAAAGCTGGTGCTTATATTGTCATTGTTTTGGATGATGATGCGTGGGAAGACGGTATATTGTTGTATAAACGACTTAATTTTGGTGACCTAAGAGGTAGAATCAAGATAGTTAGATGTCCAGAGGGGTACGACCCATCAAAAATCTATGAAAAATTGGGTAACCGAGGTATAACCAAGTTACTTATGGGGTCCAGATTCTTAAAAGAAAGCGAATTATACTAGATAGATACATAACCAGTATCGGTAGCGGTGGCAAAACCGTCTTTTACTAGGCTATTCCATACGTTAGCTGCTTCTTGTGACTGTTTATCATCAGAGAATAACTTTTTACCCTCTTTACCTAGGGTTCTTATGATGTATTTGTACATACCTTTACCTAAACCTTGGCCTTTGTAGTTATCATATAAGACTACACCGAATATTTTATAATCATCACCAAAAGGTTTAAGTCTAAACGCACCCATTCTTTCACCATTGTAAAAAGGCGTAAACACCAATAAACCGTTAACTTCTTGCCTCTTTATTCTGATTTTTGAAGTATCGATTTTTTCTGGGTTAGGTGTTGGTGTGTTTTCCGCTAACTCTAATTCTGGTTCTTCCTTTTTTTGGAAGATAGCAGTTGGTTCTGTTCTATCTTTAGGTTTTTCAGACTTAGTTTTATTAATTTCAGACTTAGGTGTTAAAACTTTATTGATTATCACATAATTCTCATCATCAATAAGACCGACATTTGTGTAATCAAATCCTTCCAATAAAGCTATTTTTTGTGTGGGGAATGAACCAGTTACAATAGTTGTTGACGCTTGACCAACTACTTCGGTAAATAAAGCTGGTATAGCTGCTTTGGGTGCCATTTTTGCGTGCAAATTGTAACATGCGATTTCACCTTTGGCACCAAAGTCATAGTTACCCAAGATATGTGCGATATAATCATGCACACTTCTAAAAACGATATTATCCTTCACACTAAAAATAGGGTGTTCCGAATAATCCATACTAATTTTAAGAATACCAGTTTTTTCAAATGAAGACTTCATCTCACTTTGAGTTTTATAATCATCTTCTTCACCACCATATTTAACTTCAAAATTTCTCCCATCAATTTCAATACTACCAACGTTTGCTTCGTTAGTTGTGATAAATACAATTTTAACTTTAGATAAAATTCTATTAAATAATGTGTGGTTTGATTGGTTAAGCGCATTCCATGAAGAGATAACTGTAGGGTCATAGCTTCGTGCAGCCAAATAAGCTTCGGCTACTAATTGGATATATAAATCCCAATCCTTAAGCATTATTTTTTCGCTGATGAGGGATTCTTTAAGTCTATTTTTTATGAAGTCTTTCATTATAATCTTTTGTTATAAATACTTGCAACATAGGATAAAATTTCGTATCTTTGTAATAAAAGAGAAATATGAGTAAAGCAAAATTATGGGTTGGACCCGTTTACTTGGAACCTATTGAACATAAGTATCATCATAGGGAAACAGGTAAAATTTACAAGTCGGTAACTACGACACTTACTTCTATTGAACCTCATTTTGACTCAGAGGCTGTTTCGTTGGCGATTACAAAACAATTGGACAATGTTAAACAAGAACGATACATTGGGCTAACACAGCAACAAATACTTGATTATTGGCAAATGCTAAATGACGAGGCAAACATTTACGGTACCAAGGTACACGACATAGTAGAACGCTATTTGTTGGCAAACAAATGGTATTTCCCAGAAGACAACGAAGAAGGTGAGTTTGAGCAAAAGGTGATAGATGGATTTAACGCATTAAAAATTGATGAAGGACAAGCAATGTGGCCAGAACGTATATTGTTCGCTGAGCAGTACGAATTGGCTGGTATGTCCGACCTTATCATTGATATCGATGACGTGTTTTTTGATGTGTGGGACTGGAAGACAAATAGAGAGTTTAACTTCTTTAACCCATATGGGTTTGAAACACTATTCAAACCATTTGACCATTTACAAGCTTGTCAGTGGTCGATTTATACACTACAGTTAAGTGTTTATGCTTACATGTATGAGTTGGAATTTCCTGGTCGTAAGTGTAGACAAATCTGTATTGGATACTGGGACAAAGAAAAAATGTCATTCGAAAAGATTCAAATCATGTATTTGAAGCACGAAGCTAAAAAGCTTATCGAAATGCACCACTATAACATCATGAAAAACGCATAATCAATGGTAAAAAAGATAGTACACTTAGCTGATATTCATATCAGAACGTTTAGAATGCATGATGAATACAAAGACGTGTTCAAAACGTTGATAAGCGATTTAACAACGCTATTGGCTGGTTATTCTAGGGAAGAAATAAGAATTGTAATTGCTGGTGATTTGGTTCACCAGAAAATCGTTATCTCTAACGAACAATTGATGCTTGGTACTTGGTTCTTGAGGGAATTAGAGAAATTGGGGTCAGTTATTTTGATTGCGGGTAACCATGACCTTTTGGAAAACAACAAAGACCGAATGGACTCAATCAGTCCAATGGTTCAGTTTTTACCAGACCAAGAAATCAACTATTTCAAAGAATCGAAATGTTATTTAGACGACAATGTAGTTTGGTGTGTTTATTCAATCTTTGAAGAAAATGCAAGACCAGATATTGAATCAGCTAGGTTACAATTTGGTGATGATAAAACCTACATTGGATTATTTCACGCCCCAATCATCAACGCTAAAACAGATATAGGTTATGAAATTGACCATGGTGCTGAGTTAGCTATTTTCGAAGGGTGTGATGTGGTAATGTTGGGTGATATTCACAAGCGTCAATCATTTAACCATAAAGGTGTGATAATCGCTTACCCATCATCGTTGATACAACAAAACTTTGGTGAGAACATAACAAAACACGGTTTCTTATTATGGGATGTGCAAAACAGAACATTTACGGAACACGATGTTGAAAATAAGTCTCCGTTTTATCAGTTCAAAATCAAATCTATTGAGGATATTGAAAACGGAACAGAACAAATAACAAACTTATGATATTAGCAGAATTAAAACAATTCATCAATTCAATCCCATCTGATATGGATGAGTTTAGCGTGGTGAACGGAGAGTTCGGTTTACTGGACCAAGATGACGAAGATAGTGTAATCTATCGAGTTGATAAACCGATTTTAATAATCAACGTGGATGAGGAAAGTAGAGAGATTGTCTTCCTACACCAAACACGTGAAGATGTTAACAGTTTTATGGGTGATGGAAATTCCTAAAGCATTAAAAGACGAGATATGGGATTATTGTAGACTCAACAATATTACAAACATTGATGAGTTTACAATGAAACTATTACGCCAAGGTTTCACTGTTGAAAAATTTGGTGCAACACCAGCAACTGTTGAAAAGGTGGTTGAAAAAATCGTTGAAAAAACTATAGAAGTCCCAGTTGAAAAAATCGTTGAAAAGATTGTGGAGGTTCCAGTAGAAAAAGAGGTTTACATTACCGATGATTCGGAGATGCAGAAACTCACCAAAGAGATTGAAAGGCTAGAAGGATTAAATCAAACTCACCAAGAACACCACCTAACGTTATCAAAAGAATTGGTACAAATGAGTGAGCAACTAAAAAGTGTTCAAAAAGAATTAGAAGAAGAAAAAAAGAAAAAGAAAACTGACATATATGGCGAATAATACTGACACAACATTAATATCCCCTTATTCCAAAATCAAAGTAGTTTGGGATGACCACCCTCATAACTATAGCAAAGAAGCTAAGAATCGAATTAGAAACTATTTTGCTAGCAAATATGGGGTGCAGAAAAACAACATTAATATTGTTTATCGACCAGTAAGGTTTAATGCCAAAGGTGATGCTATTGAAATCACTGGTGCTGGTATTGAAAACATCATGGATGTTAGTTACCAAAGAGCTTTGATGAAAGAATTAATCACCAGAGAGAATAAAACGGTTGATTTTAACCGCATAATTGCTTTGGATGATAAAGTAAACGGTGAATTAAACGTTGATTTGACTCAAACATCACACAGAAGCTGGTCGATTAAATGGGTTATGATTGATAATTTCCTTTCATTCGGTGAAAACAACTATGTTCCTTTCAGTAAAATGAAAGGTTTGACGGTTGTAAATTCTATCCCAGCCAACCAAGGTGGTAAAACAACACTTACAATCGATGCGATTAAATTTTTATTGCATGGTAACACCACAAAAACTGATACCAATGAACAAATATTTAACACATATAGTGAAAAAAATGAGTTGGTGGTGCGTGGTATGATTGAAATTGAAGGTGAGGAAACCATTATTGAGCGTAAAATGAGACGTTCAGCTAAAAAAGGTGGTGGTTGGACCGTTACAAACAAGGTAAACTACTATAGAATACTTCCAGATGGTGAGGAAGAAGAATTAAACGAAGAAGATGCTACCCAAACTACCAAGAAATTAAAAGAAACCATAGGTAGTGAAAAGGATTTTGAGATGCTTGTATTGGCTACCGAGAAAAACTTGGATGACCTTATTGGTTTGACCACAACCGAATCTGGTAAGGTACTTACTAGACTTATTGGTTTGGAGATTCTAGAGCTTAAAGAAAAAGCAGTAAGGGAGATGTACAATGAGTTCTCCAGAAAGAAAAAATCTAATGAGTTTGATGTCATCACATTAACCGAAGAAATCGATGACCACAATGATAAAATCATAATGGGTCAAGAGCTTGAGGGGCAATTAAAAGAAAAACTGGAAAACACCAAAATTGAAATCAAACAATACACTGATGAGGTCGAAGCTTATTTGAACAGTAAAGAGAAAATAGATGTTACCATTTCTGAATTAAACCCAGAGACACTTGAAGAAGACATCAATACTTTGATTGCTAAAGGTGTTAAATTAAGAGAAGGTGTTAATGAAACCAAAACCAAGGTTGGTCAAATTGGTAACATTGTCTTTGATGAAGACCGACACCATGCACTGACCAAAGACTTCAACACAAACACAACTGACAAAGCTTTAAAAGAGGCCGAGATTGCAAGACTTCAAAAAGTTGTTTCTGGCTTGATAGCTGGTGGTATTTGTCAATCATGTAACAGAAAGTTAGATGATGTAGATAATTCAGCGCACATCGCCAAACACGAATTGGAGATTGAAAAATTAAGGCAAGAAGTTGTAATCATTGATAAGAAATTAACCAAGTTAACCGAATCGTTGGGCGATTTGAACACCATTAAAACGCAAGTTGATGAGAAAAATAAATTGGAGTTAAGTATTGACAGAGCCGAGGTTGAAATCGGTTCATTGAAAAACAAAATCACTGAAAAGAAAAACGACCTTAAAAAGTATCAACTTAATCTTGATGCCATCGAGTTCAACAAAAAAGTTGATATTGAGGTTACAAACCTTAAAACCAAATTGGCTGTTTGCGAACACACCAAAGAGCAAACCATCACCCACATTCAACGAGTTCAAACTGATATTCAAACAAACAATGCTAGTATCGTCACCAAAACAAAATTGATTGAAACAATCAAAAAAGAAGAAGAGGTAGATAAGATATTCAAAATCTACATTGATTTGGTTGGTAAAAAAGGAATTAGCAAATTAGTATTGCGTTCGGTGTTGCCAATTATCAATTCAGAAGCACAAAGATTGTTAGAAGATGTTGTAGATTTCGATATCGAGATATTTATGAATGATAAGAACGATGTTCAGTTTCTCATAGTTAAAGATGAGGTTTCAAAATTATTGAAGTCTGGTTCTGGTATGGAAAAAACAGCTGCCAGTCTTGCGTTGAGAGCGGTATTGGGTAAATTGTCTAGTTTACCGATGCCAAATTTCATCACGTTTGACGAGGTTTTAGGTAAAGTGGCACCAGAAAACATAGAGAAACTAAAAACGCTCTTTGATAAAATAAAAGACATGTATGATATTGTCTTCTTTATCACTCATAATGACCTAGTTAAGGACTGGGGTGACAACGTTGTTACCGTTGTGAAGAAAGACAACATATCCAAAATAACTATGAAATAGTTGCATGTCATGGATAATATTAGTATCTTTGTATAAAATAAGATTATATGAAATTTAAGAATTATTGTGTTATCATCATGGGTGACACCAATGGTGCGATTAGAGAGATTGAGAAAATCAGCGATACTAAACCGAACATATTGGATGCCAAGGGGATAATAATCGCAACATTCACTTCTTTTGTTGATGTAAAAGAGCTATCGGCATGGTTTATGATGAATAACCGAAGCTTTATGGTTTTTGACTTGGACCCGAATAGCTCTGGTGTTCATATCACGAAACCAGATGTCCATGAAGGTTTGTTTGGTTTTTTGAGCAGAGTAAGCGAAAACCAATTAGATTCAAGAACAATTGAATTTTTAAAAACAATGGGTAGTATGCGTTCTCAAAAAGATATTGAGGATGCGGTTATTGTCGATGACAAAAAACCGAATGAACCGTTGCTCACCGAATCAGATATTGAGAAAATGAGTAAAAAAGAGAAGGAAGATTTGATGAACCAAATTATGGATAATGGGTTGGATAATCTTACGGAATATGACAAAAAAATATTGCCATTATTGGCAAAATAAATACCGAAAAGCCTTGACTTTTTCGGCTTTTTGTCGTATATTAACATTGTTAAACAATAACGAAAAGAGAGAAAAATGAAACAATTTAATGAACAAAAGATTTGTAAATTTTGAGACAGATGATAGCATCGCAAAGTATTTTAAGGAAGTAAGAAAATCAGTAATTTTAACGCCAGAAGAAGAAATCGTTTTGGCAAAAAGAATAAAAGAAGGTGACGAGAAAGCCAAAGAAGAATTGGTAAACGCAAACTTAAAGTTTGTTGTCTCAATCGCCAAAGAATATCAAAACCAAGGGTTACCGTTATCAGATTTGATTAGTGAAGGTAACTACGGCTTAATAAAAGCAGCAAACAGGTTTGACCATAAAAGAGGGTTTAGATTTATTTCATATGCCGTTTGGTGGGTTAAACAATCAATCATACAAAGTCTTAATGAAAACGCTAGGGTTGTAAGGCTACCAGCCAACATCATCAATAAGATTACCAAATTAAATAAAGAAATCTCTAAGTTTGAGAATGATAACGAAAGAGAACCAGTTTACGGGGAAATCTTTAAAGGGGAAAACCAAACAGCGGTTATGCTGAGTTTCCCTAAGTCAACTTCTTTGAACCAATTAATAAACGAAGATGGTGACGAGTTGATTGAACTAATACCAGCAGATTTTGTTGATGCTGATGAAATAGAAATCAACACCAAAATCAAAGAAGAATTAAACAAAACTCTTGACGTTTTGGATGAAAGAGAAAAAATGATTATCGAAAGTTATTTCGGAATTAATACTGACTGCGAACCAATGACATTAGAAGCAATAGGTGAGAAGTATGGTTTGACAAAAGAAAGAATCCGTCAAATCAAAGAAAAAGCAATTAGAAAACTGAGACACAACGCTCAAGGTTTACAAATGTTAATGAATGAATAATAAAAAGGGTTTTAGGACCCTTTTTTTATCATAACAGTATTTATAATAAAAACAAAACAATGAAATTTAAGTTTAGATACATAATGTTAATTTTAGCACTTTCAGTAGCTGGGTGTGCTGCTTATTTTTCGGTATGGGGTCTTAGTCAGTTGTTTGCTGGTGCTAGTACGGCTGTCATTGTAATGGCATCGATACTTGAGATTGGTAAAATAGTAACTACAACCGCATTACACACATATTGGTCAAAGCTAGCCAGAGGGTTACGTTTATACTTGACGTTAAGTGTTGGTATCCTTATGCTTATAACATCTGCTGGTATTTATGGTTTCCTTTCAAACGCTTACCAAAAAACGGCAAACAAATTAGAAATACACGAAGGTGAGTTAAGTGTGTTGGATGGTAAAAAAGCGGTCTTTGAAAAAAACGTTGCTGACAACCAAAAAATCATTGATGCCAAAACTAAACGTTTGGACCAATTGTCAAGCTTGAGAACCAATCAAGAAGCTAGGCTAGACGGTTCAGCGTCAAACAGAGCTAGAAATAGCGTTAGAGGTGACATTCAAAGTGCTAACACCGAGATTCAAAAGCTAAGTGCTGAGATTGATGAATTAAACGCTAAGAACGCTATCTTATCCGATTCAATTAGCACATACAACGTGAAATCGCTTGAAATGAAGGCTGGAAGTGATGTCGCTGGTGAGGTAGGTCCATTGAAGTACATATCTGAGCTTACAGGGACTCCTATGGCCAATGTGGTAAACTACTTGATTCTTTTAGTGATTTTTGTGTTTGACCCATTGGCGGTTGCCTTGGTCCTTATCACTAACAAAGTTTTCTTATTGGAAACTGGTCACAGTGTTGAAGAAGAGGCTTATATTGTTGAAACCAAAAAACCTAAAACAAGGGATAAAAAATGGATGGGTTATTTGAAAAACAAAATGAAGCAAACTGCTTCCAAATTAAAACCATCACGTGAGGAGGTAACTGAGGGAGTAACTGAGGGAGTAACTGAGGGGGTAAGTGATGCTGTAAATTTTAATGAGGAAACTGGTGAGGTTACGTTACCGACAGAAGAATTACCTATTCAAGAAGAAGTAAATTTAGCTGGACCAGTATTTGAAAATATACCAGAACCAGTTGAAGAAGAAGTAAAACCAATCAAGAAAGAACCAGTGGTTCCAAAGGGTAAGATTGAGTTAGAAGATATCAAAGAAATCAAAGAGGGGAACAGAGGGTTTTCCGTTAAAGTACCAGAACCAAAAGCAAACAACACGATAGAAAGAATCGGTTCTAACAAAGTTGTTAGAAATGGTGATAACAATAAAGTGTATTTTAAGCGTGAGGAATGATAATCAACGATACAGATTATGCACTGACGGATAAGAATTACGTCCCGATTGAGTGCATGAAAACTCAAATAGTGCTTGCTAGCACACTCAACCATGATATGCGACATGTAATTGGTTGGCAACATAGACATAACGGAAATTACAAGAAAACAGCTGCATTTACAATAGATGCGGCTGGTGTTGTTTATAAGCACTTCCAACCAAAGTATTATTCAAAGTATTTCAATAATTTAGAGCTAGACACCAAAACAATTATTATACTACTAGAAAATGATGGGTGGTTAATCAAAGATGAGGAAAAAAATCAGTTCATTAACTGGATTGGGGATATTTATAATAAGCCAGATGAGGTAATTGAAAAAAGATGGCGAAGCTATAAGTATTGGTCACCATATACAAAAGAGCAGTTCAACGCTGCGATTGAGTTAGTTAGAAGCTTGTGTGAAGAATTTTACATACCTTTAAACGCCATTGGTCACAACACTAAAATAGATACGTTGTCCGATTACCATGGTATTATTTACAAAAGCAATTTTGATAAAAATTATACAGACTTAAACCCGTCATGGGATTGCACTGAGTTTAAAAATAAATTAGAACAGATATGAAAGAAAGAATTAACGAGCATGATATGACCAAAAGAATGATGGATATCATGAGAGGTGGGTATAAACCACTTTTATCAGAAGAAGTGGCAAATATGGGGGTAGAGGCCACACCAAGCGAAGGCGAGCCAGAAGAGTCTACAGACGTTATCACCCCAGTTGCTGGTGACGCTGTATTCAGTGATGAATTGAAAAAATTACAAGATACTGTTGACCCTAGAGTTAAAATTACTAGCTTTAAGATTTACCCAGTTGATGAGAATGTAATCATCGAAGGTGTTTTCTTGCAAAGAGAAAAAGAAGGTACTGGTATCACGTTTAGAATGTCATTGGCCGCTGGTGAAATCGAAACTAGCATGAATGATATTGAATTGAGTGATAAGGTTTCTTTGCTTCTTCAAAAACTTAAAGGATATTACGAAAACTGGGTTGATGAGTGGGCTTTAAAACTTCCTAACGAATATAGACCAAAAGAAGGGTAATGAAAAAACTACTTGACACCAAAACAATTTTCATATTAATACTTGCGGCATTGTTGGTAATCATGATATTAGCTAGACGTTCAAACAATCCAGCTGATTATGAAAAAGAACTCAAAGCTTTACACGAGCAAAACGATAACCTATTGCATAAAAACGATAGCTTAAAGTCGAAAAATGAAAAGCTAGATGTGTACATTAAAGAAATAAACACAAAGTTGGTTGTTAACCAAAAGTTGTTAAACAACACACAATCACAATTAGACAATTTAAACAGAAGAAGAAATGAAATACCTAATAGCGTTAAGCGTTTGTCTGCTAATGGCGTTGCAAGCGAATTCTCAAAATATCTTGATAAAAGAACCAAGAGTTCAAGCATTCGTTAATCAACAGGGTGACACCATCATCCAAATGAAATTAGATGATGCCAAAATCATTTTGGCAGACGTACTGGACCGAGAGATTGCTGATAGTCTTGTGAACGTATATAAGACTAGAGATAGCCTAAACAAAAGTACTATCGAGTTACAAGTTAAAGAAATCAGAGCCCTTCAACAAAAAGGGTTGAACTATGAACAACAAGTTGTTAACTTAGAAAAAATAACTAAAAACAAAGACACTGAAATAGAAATCTTGAACAAGTCTTTAGATGATGAGAAAAAAGCAACTAGAAAACAACGTAGACTTAAAAACTTAGGCTTTGTTGGTTGTGTTGTTTTACCAATAATAGTTTTATTAATAGCACATTAAAAATGAAAAAAGAGTTTCCAATTAAACCAGAACCTTTGAAAGAAGGTAAAAGAAAACCAAACACTAAAAAAAGTAAAGGTAAGCAAACACCACCAATATTGGTGGTACCAGTACCAGAAAGAGATGTACCCATGTATGACCCACAAACTGGTGAGCCTAATCCGCACTATGAAAAACTAACTGGGAAGAAAAATCCGTTGGCTACCCTAAGAGAAACCTCAATGGAGTGTGAAATGTTGGTCCCACCAAATTTCCAGCCAGTGCTTAGAAACAGATTTTTGGTTAAGTTCCCAGAATCACTAGGTATCAAACCTTTTATGGTAACAGACATTGATTTACCAATTGTAACCGTCAAGAAAACTAGAAATCTAGGTTTTTCACATTTATTTGGTTCTAGCGGTATTGAAATTTCTGATTTGAATGTTACTATGATGGATTCTATTAATGAACCTAAAGTAACCCAATTATATTCAATCCTTAAAGATGGGATTCGTTTTAATATGAGTGTTGAAACTTTGGACCCAATGGGTGTTGTTATCACAGAGTTGAAACTACTAGATTGTTTAATAACAAAAATCGACTTGGGTATGTTAGGTTATAAAATGGTTGATAACATCCATAAAATCAATCTAACTATCAAACCTAATTCAATACAATACTAGTCTTTTAAGTGATAATAAATAAAAGCCCTATAATGGGGCTTTTTTTGTTATTCATAATATTTATAATAAAAACATAACAATGGCCGAAAACAATAAAAAAATTAACGAAAATCTAACCAAAGCGGATGTTTCCAAGGAACTTAAGGTTTACATGGGTAGCAACGAATTTAAAGCTAAGGTGGAAAAGATTGTTAAAGATAGGCTCAAAAACGAAAAAGAGATAGAAGACAAGGTAGTTGAAATCACTAAAAATGTGTTGACTCAACTATTCAAAGCTCTTTGGACAAAGAAAAGTTTTTGGAGAGATAATTTAAGCAACAAAACAAATTAAACGATGAATAAAGGTAAATTGAAAATCACCAAAGAGCAATACAACAGAATATTTGCATCTGGGTTAATCAACGAAAACCAAATGCCTAAAGTAAAAGGTGGTTTGGATAGAGTAGATAAAGCATTCAAAAGAGAATTTAAAGGTAAAAGTTTAACAGAAGGTGAAGACCAAATCAAAAAAGAAACATTAGATTTAATCAAATACCTTTATCGTAAATCAGATGAGTTCTCACCATTTTGGGCTGAGAATAATTTGTCATATGATGACATTTGCGATGCGTTAGAAGCTAGTAAAATTATCATCAAAAAAGATGGTGCCTATGAATTATCAAAATCTTTGGGTTCACCAGAAAAAGCCATCCAAGCTGTTGAAGAAGAATTAAGAGCCATGTTAAGTAACGATGAAACGCCTAAATCTGATTTGGATGAAGGTGATTGGTTCGATTATCTTCCAAACCACCCAGCAAATCAACCAGACCCACAATACAAAGAAGGTACCAAAGTTAAAAACCCTAGTTATAAGGTTTTAAGCTATAACCGTGAAATGGCATTGTTAAAAGGTGAAGATGGGAATGTATATGCTTTTTATATTGATGGAGTTGATAGAAAAGATTTTGAGGAATACGCTGACTTAGAAGTTATCGATACATATCCAGACGGTGAAGGTGGTTATGATGTTGAGTATAGTGATGAATGGGAAATTGATGATGATGTTATCCAAAATTATGTTAATGATAATTTAGGAAGTTTAAGAATGGGTAAAGGATTAGCTGATTGGGAAGACGGTGATTACCAATTGGTATTGGTTGATGATGAATTAAGACAAGACTTATTGAATGTTTACGATAAAGACGCTAACCTAGTTAAAGTTTTGGGTGGTGGTTTGAATGAAGAAACAGAAGATGAAAGAATGGCTAGACTTAAAGCGGTAATCGCTAAAAAAAGAGCTGAGTCACAAAAATACGAAGACGAATACTTCAAAAGAAGAGACATTAAAAATCAAATGGACTCAGATAGAGAAGAAGAAAAGTTAAGACAAAAAAATATACCTAAACCAGAAGAACCTAAAAAACCTGTTGGACAATACAACATGTTTGGTGGTGTTGACGAAATGTCTGCTGGTGGAATGGGTGGTACAAATACCGCATCTGTTGGTGGTCAATATACTCCAGCTTTGGATATGCCAGTAGTAAAAAAACCTATGATGGAAGATTCAGACTTGGGTGCTGGTTATACACACTTTGCTATTTTAAAAGCAACTGGTCAAATCGTTGACGGTTGGGATTATACAGATGTTGATAACGACAGTATCAAATATTACACTAAATTAGATTTGACTGATAATTTCCCAGAAAATAAATTATCGGAGTTCAAAGTGGTGACTAGAAAAGCATTGGAAAAAAGTGGTATTAACCCAGCCGATACCAACAACTGGTATAGACCAAACTTAAATGAAACCTTAGACGTTGCTGGTGCTGGTAATTTTCAATATGATACTCCTGGTGGTTTAACAATGGATTTAGGTAAAAACAACCCTAAGACAAAAGCTGAAACCAAAACACAATGGGCTGGTGGTTCTTTTGTTGAATTTAACGACTGTGTTAAACTAAACAATAAACCAGCTGGTGCTGGGTGTAGTGCTGGGGCGGTTGACAATGTTGTTAAGCTTAAAAAAAGCAAAGGTAATGTAAATGCGCCATCTTTGGGTGAGAACAAAATTTATGAAGCCATTGCGAAAAAAACGGGTAAAACAATTGATGAAGTAAAAGCAATTATTGCGTCAAAAAACAATAAAGGTTAATACTTTACGGAAAACTAAGATATTTATAATAAAATCATAAAAGATGGACAAAAATATAATTAAACAACACTTAACTCAAAGATTTTTATCTGAGGCAAAAGAAGAGACTGGTACTCCTGGTATCACTATTACTAATGCCGTAAAAAAGAAATCTGGTGAGGAAAACAAAGCTGGTGTTAAAGCTATTGAAAAAGATTTGACTGCTTACAGTAAAAGTGTTAAACAAGACAAAGATACTTCTAAGATGGCTCAAAACAAATTCAACTACGAAAACAATGAAGTTGAATACCACGACCAAATGGAAATCATGAACGGTCAAGAAATGATTGAGTATGATAGAGAGCCAAACAAAACTTTCAAAGACAAAGCTAAAGAAGGCTTAGAAGGAAGTTCTAGAATGGGTAACAAAGGTGGTAAAGACATGGGTAATGCTGAGGCTATGGAAGGTGTTTCTTCTGACGACTTCGGTAAGAAAAGAGTTAAAGATGCCGCTGCATCAACCAAGAAAAGACAAGACGCTGTAAAGGGTCTTATTAGCTTTGGTGATGATATTGAAACTGTTCCTAAAAATTATGCACCTGTGGCTAAACACAGTGCGCTTAATGAAGATAACAATAAACCACAAATAAAAGAAACAATGAAAAGATTAAAGTTTAATAAGAATGGTGACAAACCATTTGAAGGTGTTAACTTAACACAAAAATTGGGTCACGCTTTAACGTTAATCCCAGAAAGCTATAAAGTAGACAACAAAGAATTTGAAATGACTGATGGTTCAGTTACATGTAAAGTTCGTTGGGAAGGTACATTGAACGAAGGTAAAGCTGTAGTTCTTTTGGCTTCTGACAAATCTCTTGTTAATGAAGACATGCAAAAAATGAAACACCTTATGGGTTATAAGTCGCAAGAAACTCTTGGTACCGTTAAAGGTAAAGCTAGACTTGACGAAAATGCTGCATTCGGTGATATTTGGAATAAAACAAAAGCTCTTTTAGAGGGTGAAGATATTGAAAGCGCAAAAGCTAAAACTGGTGAGTGGGATGATGTAACTAAAAAAGCACCAGAAGCAACTAAACACGTACAAGGTTCAGTATCTAAAGATAAAGGTACAAAAGCACCAGCGGCTAAAGAAGGTGATTTAGATGACGCTGTATCTTATGCTCCAGAAGCGAAAGAACACATCGAAGGTTCAGCTTCAACTGAAAAAGGTACAAAAGCACCAGCACCAAAAAACGGTGAATGGGAAAAAGTGAAAAAATCATCAGCTGATGCTAGCAAACATGTAACTATGAAAGAAGGTTACGAACCAGAAGAAGAAGGTGAAGAAGGTGAAGAAGAGGTAGAAATGAAAGAAAAAGTGACTGAATCTGACAACATTGAAGGCACAAAAGCTGCTAACGGTGAATGGGAAAAAGTAAACGTTCCACATGCTGCCGAAGCTAAAAAACATATTCACATGGGTACTGAGTCTAAAGCTAATTTAGAAACAGAAGCCAAAGAAGAATCAATTACAGAAGGACTTGAATTAAACGGTACTTTCTTTGCGCCTATTAACGAAGAATGGGCTGATGAATCTGAGGAAGAAGAAGAAGGAATGGTTAAAGAAAATGAAGAAGAAGAAGGTGAAGAGTCTGACGATTGGAATAAATCTGACGATGAAGACGAAGACGTTGATGCGGAACCATCTGATTCAGATATTGCACCTAACGTACCAAGCGTTGATGATGAAGAAGAAGATGAAGACGATGTGGTTATTCCACCAGCACCATCTGCTAAAGGTGGCCCTAGACTTATGGTTAGCCAATCAACAGGTCAATACTTTATCGTTGGTGCTGGACCAACACCAATTCCAGTTCCAGTAGAGGATAAAGAAATCGCTAAGAAAAACCCAGCAAGATACGTTGAGAAAATGATGGACAACATGGGAGATGGTGATGAAGATGAGCTTTACGAATACGGTGATGAACATGGTGTTGCAACTAGTGATGCAGTAAGCGCAATGGGTGCTGAAAAAAAAAACGCTAGTTCAGAAGTAGAAGAAGGTTTTGGTGACGTATTTAGAAGTTATGACGCTATCTTTATGAGAAATAACAAAGCGTTAATTGACCAAGTAAAAGGTTTACCAACAGGACCAGAAAAAGATGCTAAAGCTAGCGAAGTGTTAAAATTAGCTTCTAACTTCATCGCTGAAAAAGGTATTGAAGTAGGTTCAGCAAACAGCCTTAAGAATGAAGTAAAAAGAGCAATGGGTTACAATGTTAAAGCTAACATGGGCCAATCTTAATAAGAAAACTAAACAATTTAAAAAACCTCATAGAAATATGGGGTTTTTTTATTTTAACACCTTGTAGTCACGTTCGGTTAGTGAATCAAACCCATAATCATTGGCTTTATCCAAAACGATATCAATCGTTATATGGCTATCATAGAAGATATCGATTAACTCATCAAACTCCACGTTATAATCTAAGACAAATTGGGTTTTAAACTCTGCTAGTTTATTATTGGTAACGATACCCAACATTTCCTCGGTAAAATCAACATCCAAATAAAGTTTTATCTCGTATTTATGGATAAGGCTAACAAAAGCGTTTATCTGGTGTTCTGGTAAGAAAACATACAAATACTCATATTTTTGACATGGACTCTCTTTTACTAACATGAAATCACTCATATCGATTTCATGCATATCTCTAAAGTCCTCTAGAACATCGAAGTATAAACTAGCACATGCTAAGTTTTCAATCTTAAGTAATCTGACCATACATCTAATTTTTTAACAAAGGTAAGACATTTTAATCATTTTTCCAAATTTTAGAATGAAAAAAATCATTTTAAAAATGTAAGTTGATATTTATAAATAAAAAGAGTTATGAGTTTAGTAAAGTTACAAGAGAAAATTGGTGTTAAACCAGATGGTTCATTAGGACCAGCAACGTTGAAAGCTGCTATGAAGTTTTTTAAATTAACCAAAGAAGAAACAGCGCATTTTTTTGGGCAGACAGCACACGAAACTGGTGGGTATAATGCTTTTACGGAAAACTTAAATTATTCTGCTAAAGGGTTGTTAACGACCTTTAAGAAATACTTCAATGAAACTACAGCTCAAGAATATGCTAGACAACCAGAAAAAATTGCTTCTAGAGTTTACGCCAACAGAATGGGTAATGGTAATGAAGCATCAAAAGAAGGTTGGATTTTTAGAGGTAGAGGTGCGTTGCAAACTACAGGTAAAGGAAATTACAAAGCATTTGCTGATTCAATCAGCAAACCAGAAATCATGAATAACCCAGAATTGGTTGCAACGGACTATGCGTTTGAAGCGGCTAAATTCTTCTTTGATAAAAACAAGCTTTGGGATATTGCCAAAAAAGGTGTGACCGATGCTACGATATTAGCAATAACAAAAAAAGTAAACGGTGGTACCAATGGATTGGAAGATAGGGTATCATTAACAAAAAGATATTACGGTTGGTTAAATAAATAATTATGTACACTAGAGAACAAATAGAAAGAGCTGTTAAAGCAAAAGGTTATGTTTGGTTTGATGATATGTCAAACAAAGGATATGATGTTAACATTGTAGGTATTAGAAATTTGGTGGTTGGTAGAAATGTTACCAATGTTTTTGATGATTACATTACGGTATCATACAAAGAAGATGGTATTTGGAAATTCCATCAATGGGCCATCACCACAGACCCAGGAACCAAAGCAGTAAAAGAATTCCATAACCCTAACGGTGTTGCTAGATTAATACCTAACCAATACAGAGGTTCACATCAAATTGCTCTTCACCAAGGAAAATACGAGGCATTATGTCAACGTAAACCAGTTAAGGTTTGGAGAGATAAAAATAAAGACATGAGCTTTGATGAGACTGTTATTAATGAAGGTTTGTTTGGTATCAATATCCATAGAAGTAACCCTAAGACCGAATCAC
>JACCDQ010787568.1_pt1 | contig 31014 bp, 31 predicted proteins | sample 7446031 | NCBI WGS metagenome assembly JACCDQ01 (sample SAMN15323442, study PRJNA562643) | freshwater metagenome | isolation source: river surface water | place: USA:Blue River Watershed | collected 2017-08-17 | reverse complement strand
GATTTTTTACCTTCACGTTCCCAAAATTTTTCAGCTTGTTCGTTCCAGTCGGTCGTAGGAAAATTGCGATTTAAATCAACACCATTGGCATTTGTTCGGGTTTTCTTTTTAACTCCATCAGGATTCGCGACGGGAATGATTCTCCAGGTATTGCGAGCATCAACCTTCATCAAACGCTCCATCCAAAAGCGACCTAATGCGCCTGCATGAGTTTCATCACCGTGAATGAGGCTCATGACCAGAATTTTTTTAGGTTCTTTTAATTTGCTGGCGTAATCCATGTGAAAAATAGGAGCACCATCACGACTTGCGCAACCATCCATTTGCGTCACCTGGCCGCAAACCTGCTCTAGAGCCTCTTCTTTAAAAAAGCTCTTATACACTTTCAATGAATTAACACACGTTTGTCTCAAAGAGACTGGCTCGGTTTGAGCTATCGACAAGGAACCGACGAAAAAAAACAATAAAAATTGAAACATTTTGGGAAGTTCATCATAGATAGGCAAAAAAGTCCTCATGTTTTTTAAAAGTCGTCCGAAAAGTTACCTAGACCAAAGGTCAGGAGGCCGTTCGTGGCTAATAGAAGCAGTTTCATGTTGGCAGTATTACTAATTGCGAATCCATTTATGCTATTGTTCTTTCAAAATTGTTCGAGTCCGCCACCTTCGCGTGCCGTGGCCTCAGTGCCCACAACTCATACTCAAGTTGAAAAACAGATTATGAACGAGGCGCACTCACAGGCGCACTAGACTAGGTAAAATTAAATCAAAAAGAGGGATTGACTTACACATAAATTACAGTGTAATTTATGTGTATGAAAAAGACTCAATCGCTCCTCCCGGCTCTAACAGTTAAAGAAAAATCTGTTCTACAATTCATTGAAAGCGAACTTCTTTCAAAAGGGATTTCACCTTCCTATCAAGAGATTTGCGATCACTTTGGTTTTGCTTCTTTCAACTCAGTTCAAAACTATCTAAAACAGCTTTCTAATAAAGGCTATGTGAGCATTCCACAGAACCAAAAGCGCGCAATTCAGATCCTGCATTCCGCGCAAGACTTTCACCAAAATTTAGTAGACCGATTACAAGTCTCGGCAGAACCTTCTCGTGGCTCCTTTACTGCTCAGTCTTCCCCAAGCAAAATGAACACTGAAGATCATTCGAAGGTTCTGCCTATTCCCTTTCTTGGTAAAGTTGCTGCCGGACTTCCTTTAGAAAGAATCAGCGACAATGAGTTTATTGATATCCCCCTTCATCTTGTTAAAAGCTCGAAAGATCTTTTTGCTTTGAAAGTTGAAGGCGATTCGATGATTGAAGAAGGTATCTTCGATGGAGATACGATTGTCATTCAATCGCAGAAAATGGCCCGTGACGGAGACCTTGTCGTAGCCAGTATAGACCAAGAAGCCACTGTGAAGCGTTTCTTCCAAAAGGTAAATCCGAAATCTCCTGAATTAGGTAAGCAGATTGAACTTCGTCCAGCAAATAAAACATTAACTTCGATGTGGTACCACCCAAAACAGGTCGACATTAAAGGTCTTGTTAAGGCCTTGATTCGTTCATACTAAACTAGACGTTTACCGACTCTCGACTTGTCGATATAAAACATATTATTCAAAATAAAGTGGTATGCACCGTGATTTTACTCGAGCTGCCACTTTTTTTATTTTAATTTTTATTTTTTCCGAAATTTTATTAGCTCAGTCATTGAAAGTTTCAGAATTAAGAAAAATTTTTGTGGAAAATTCTCTGGATAAGTATGTGAAGTCTGGCCAATCAGTTATAGGGTTTTTCGATGGAGTTTTTCAAAATGTTTCAACTCCAAGCGTTCTAGACGCAGGTTTCGCTGCCGAATACTTTGACCTTGAATACCAAGTTAATTTAAGACCTCATGTTCCAGAACCTTATATAAGCCTTACTGAACTTACAAAAGACACAAACACCTTACTGAAATTACACCGCAAATATTACGCACGTTTGAAAACACAATTATTTGTGCGCAATTATTTTCAAACGGCATTTATTGGCCTACTTCATACGATAGAATCGATCAAAAGAGTTCAAGTTGGTTTGCCCCAAGACGGTTATAACGTACTTACGAATTTAATTTTAGAACAAGGCCGACTCATCACAAGTGACCAAAGATCAATTGTGACCATGACGGATTTTTGGTGGGACTACATGTGGGCCTATTTTACGAATTACCCAATTGACGTCGTAGAACTTGGAAATCAAAAACTTCGCGGTGTTTGGCTTAATGAAAAAAAAGATCATTTTAAAAAACGTATAGAAAAGTTCTTAGCCTCATATTCATTATTAGCTCTTCGAAAATCAACTCCGCCGATTATTTACCGAGATATAACCAATCAACTTTTTTTAAGGCTTTCTAAAAATGCATATGAAATTTACGGGTTAAGAGAGGACGTGAAAGCCCTCAACAAAGCTCGGATCTCGAAATATAAATACGAGACTAAAGGTGGCTTAACAGAAGAAGCCGAACGCACCAAGCGAGAAATTGCGCGCGACGGATTAGGAACACGATTTTCAAGAATTTTTACCGAGCCCGTTGAACGCTTCAATGAAAAAAATATTTCGTTTTTACGCCAATTAGCGAATGCAGTTTTTAGCTTTTTTTACAGCCTCTATTCTTGGATTCGCTACTTCATCGGTTTTTTACTAATTACTTTTCCATTTGATGCCGCTTTTATTGTAATTGGATTAATCATTTTATCAGTTGAAGGCCGAGCTCAATTTGAAAAAGAAATATGGCGCATCGGTTCGGGACCAAATTTTAAAAATAAAGGTATCAAATTTTATACTTTATTTTTAGTTTACAAATTGAAGAGTTTTTCCGCGAGGATAGTCAACGATCTTGCGTTCGGCGTTCAAATGCTAATCTATTCTTATACAAGTGATACAACAACCAGAAACGTTCGAATCGGAAGCTCACTGCTCATTTTTGGGTTAGGTCTTTTCTTTAGTTCGGCCCGAACAATGGTTGAAGCCTTTGTCGCACAGATGTCAGTCTAGTCTTTTTAATCTCAGACCTTTGTCGCATTTCAAACTAAACACAAGCATGTCAAACTAGATGGATCAAAAACAAAAAAGGAATTTTAAAATGAGAATTCTAAGTCTTTTCATAATTCTTGCGACTGTCATTTCTTGTTCGCATTTTCAAAATGCGCGCAACCCATCTGGCACAAATTCAAGTAAACCACGACACTTAGTCATTACAGTTCATGGATTAAGCGGAAACGCTCAGACATTTGGATTATTTGGCGAAGTAACAAAATCTTATCTTGAACAACTTGATTCACGTTATGAAGTCAAAGCCGTAAATTTTATCTATCCTACGGGCAAAGATGAAAAAAAATCGGCCTATGATTTTGCTATGGGCCCTAAAGGAATTACTAATTTCATCAACGACCAGTTCAAAGATAGACCTTTTAGCCCACAAGATAAAATCTCATTTGTCTGCCATTCTCAAGGCGGGCTGGTAACTTACATGTGGTTTTTTAATACAGTTCTTTCAAGAACTGAAGGATACAATTATTTACCGCAAATCGACAGTATCATCACTTTAGGAACACCATTCTGGGGTTCTAAAGTCGCTTCAATTCTTACTGACGAAAATAATTTAGATCTTATTTGGCTTATCAAAGCTCTTGCTCCGAAAGATTCACCAATCACTCGTCGAGAAATTTCTGATCTTGCCTTTGCCAGCGACACTGTAAACAACTTTCGTAAAATGGCGGTTACAGTAGATAACATTCCGACTTTGGCGGCTGAAATTGAAAAGCTTCCGGTACGCATGGTGAATATCGTAGGGCTTTTGCCAAAAGATCCAAAAGATTTATATTCAGATGACGGAGAAGCTCTTGCATCCAAATTAACAAAAAGAGCCATCAGCTTTCTTTACGATCTTTACACATTAGATTCTAAGCAATACACAAAAGACAAAACCAAGAATCAAGTTGTTGAATCAGACGTTGCCGTGCCAGTTCCAAGCGCAAGATGGAACTTCATTTACAGCAAGCCAAAACCAATTACTGAAGATATGATCATCGAATCTAAAGACTATAAAGGGTTCACTCATCTTGTTGGCCGATCAAAATTTTTATTCACAGAAAGTGCTCACATGCCATTTGATATTGCAAGCACACGCAGTATGGCCTACGTGGGAAAAAACTGTATGCAACCCGAGACATGCGATCATCAAACATATCGTTACATAATCAAGCAATTGGCAAACTGTAGAACATCTTCAAACGATTCAGATGTAAATTGTGACCCGAATGCTTATGCTCAAATTATAGAAAAAATGAAATCAGTGAATGCGGAAGAACACGAAAGGTTTTACAACCTTCAAAAGGGTCTAAAATCTTTCGCAGTTCAAATCAATATGAGATTGAAGCCTGGTCAATTGAATCAATTTCCAGACAAATATTTCTTTAAACGTCAAAAGCTAGGACCAAATGGCCAAGGTTCATTTGAAAGAGTCGGTCTAGACGAATACTCGCTTAAAGACAAAGTCATCAATCTTATGAGAGATCGTAAAACCGGAAAATCATTTGCCTCAAATACTCCGGGAAGTCCTGAAATTGTCTTCGGAGATCGATGGGAAAACCACGCTATTGATATCGTTTCAAAACAGGCTACCGCTGACGACAATTACGATTATTTACGAGTCAATATTACGGGACGAATTGAAGATCCAAATAGATCAATTGAAAAGCAGTATACTGTTCCTATGGAAATTAATTTACCCGGCCTACCTTCAGTAAAAATGAACATTTTAGTTCAGCCTTCTTATTCTACATATACTGACCTTGATTACACTCAAGCTCAGTAAATCTTATTTTTTCTTCTAAAAAAATCCACCTTAACGGTGGATTTTTTTATCTACTTTATAAATTCTTGAGCCGTTTTACCTAAGTCTTTGAGGTAACCTCTGACTTTGTCGTAGTCTTTATCTGTTGCCGTCTTGAAATCGGTAATATGATATAGTTTTTGCATCGTCACCTTACCTTCTTCTGTTGCAATATAGCGAACTAAAGAATCAACGATCTTTTTCTTTAATTTTTCTGGCAAATCTTTTCGCATTGAAATGGGATCATTTGGTATTGGCCCAGTTAACTTTAGAATTTTAACTTTATCAAAAACATCGGGGTACTGAGTCTTCAACAACATACGTGCATCTTTGATTGTACCATCATCATCCGGAGGAGTATAAAATGCAGCTCCAGCATCTACCTGTCTTTGATAAACGGCAGCGACTACCGTGTCATGACGTCCAGCAAATACATGTTCTTTTATTTTAATACCTTCTTGTAAAAATAACCTCTGAGGTAATAAATAACCCGAAGTTGACGCTGGATCGACAAAAGCAAATTTTTTACCGTTCAATTCTTTCAATGTTTTTGGACCGTCAGCTCGGGCAATGATTTCACCCCAGTATTCGTCACGGCCACGATTAACTAACTTTAGATGTGCTTCGACACCGTATTTATCGTTCGCTAAAATATAACCAAATGTATTCAAAATCGCCACGTCGGCACGTTTTGAACCAAAGGCCTCAACAATAGCAATGTAGCTGACCGGCAGTTCGACTGAAACTTCCAAACCTAAATCTTTTTTCAAGTAGGCTTCCAGTACTTTTCCATTTTCAGCTAAGCCTTGCATATCTTGAGCAGGCACTAAATAGAACTTCAATGGATTTTGTTTAGAACCCAATTCTTTATTTTCTGTGCATTGACACAAAAAAAGAAAACTACCTAATAAAATGCTTTTAAAAATCAGTTTCATTCGGCCGAACATAGCGTCAATGATAAAAGCTTACAACCCCTTTTATTGTCACCTTGACAGTTACAAATAGATCCTCACATTAAAAAGAACAGTGGCAAAGAGATTTTCTTTGCAAGGAGTCACCATGAGCATACCCACAGGTTCTTTCCCCATTCTGCCTCTTAAAAACACGGTGCTTTATCCAGGAGTCACCCAAGCCCTTAAAGTTGGCCGCGATAAGAGCTTAAAAGCAGTTGATTTATCTAAAGAAAAAAATAACTGGATTCTAACTTTAACTCAGAAAAACCCAGATAAAAATGTTGAAAATGTAGACGATCTGCATGAAATCGGAACCTTATGTAAAATCGAATCTGTGAAAGGCAATCACGAATCCGGCTATTTTATAGTTGTACGTGGTTACCATCGCATGAAAGTTACATCTTTTAAACCCGAGCTAGATGTGTTTGAAGCTTATGTTGAAAGACTAGATGATATTTCGGATCTCGACAAAGCCACCGCAAGTGCTTTGTTAGCTAGCTTAAAGCAAGTTTCAAAACAAGTGCTTGAGCTTATTCCTGGAAACACAGAATCGGTTGAGGAAATGGTCGATGCGATTGAAGATTTAACTCTTCTTTCATATATGGCTGCGGCCAACGCTGAAATTCCGTTAAATGAAAAGCAAAACCTTCTAGAACTTACGCACACGAAAGATCGAGTGATGCATCTGTTAAGTTTGCTTCACACTTTCCGTGAAACATTGCGCGTGCAACAGGATATTCGTCAAAAATTAAATTCGAAAATTGGTCAGAATCAACGTGATCACATCTTGCGCGAGCAAATGAAAACGATCAAAGAAGAATTAGGTGAAAAAACAGAACAAGATCTGATTGAAACTTATCGTCAAAAAATTAGGGACGCAGCTATGACCGGCGAAGCCTTAGAATTAGCTACTTCGCAAGTGAATAAACTTGAGAACGCCAATTCGCAGTCTCCTGAATTTCAAATGATACGTTCGCATTTAGATTTTATGTTGTCCCTGCCTTGGAACAAAGCTTCGATTCAAAAAGAAATTGATCTAGAAGCTTCACACGCTGTTTTAGATGAAGATCATTATGGTTTAGATAAAATTAAAAAAAGAATTTTGCAGCACTTGGCCGTACTTAAAATGAAAAAAGATAAAAAGGGTTCTATCCTTCTTTTTGTCGGACCTCCAGGAGTTGGTAAAACTTCATTAGGCCAAAGCATTGCTAAAGCTTTAGGAAAAAAATATCAACGTGTAGCTTTAGGAGGAGTTCGTGATGAATCCGAAATTCGTGGGCATCGTCGTACTTACATTGGCGCTTTGCCTGGTCGAATACTTTCTGCATTAAAGAAAGCCGGTGAAAATGATGCGGTATTTGTGCTGGATGAGATCGATAAATTAAGTCGTAACTTTGCAGGTGATCCTGCCGCGGCTTTGCTTGAGGTTTTAGATCCTGAACAAAACAATACTTTCACGGATCACTATTTAGAGGCTCCGTTTGATTTATCAAAAGTGATGTTTATCGCAACGGCGAATTCGCTTGAATCGATTCCGATTCCATTATTAGATCGTATGGAAGTGATTGAGCTTAGCGGTTACACAACAGCCGAAAAAATGCATATCGCAAAAAACCATTTATGGCCTAAGCAATTGACTGAACACGGTTTAACTGAGAAGCAGCTTGAAATTTCAGATGCTGCTCTGATGAAAATCATTTCGCATTACACACGTGAAGCCGGAGTTCGTGACTTACAAAGAAAATTAGGAGAAGTCTGCCGCGCACGTTGTGAGAATGTTTTAAAAACAAATGAAACAGTTAAGGTTGATTTGCTTGATATCGAAGATATTTTCGGCGCAGAAAGATTCACTTACGAAGTTACTGATCAATTAGCAACCCCAGGGGTTGTGACAGGCATGGCTTGGACCCCTGTGGGTGGAGACATCTTATTCATCGAAAGTGCGCTTGTTCCAGGAAAAGGCGACATGATCTTGACCGGGCAATTAGGCGACGTCATGAAAGAGTCCGCACAAATCGCGAAGTCTTTAGTGAAAGCGCGATTAATGGCATTGGCTCCGACATTTGATTTTAGTCGATTCGACATTCACGTTCACTTTCCAGCAGGAGCAATCCCAAAAGATGGACCATCCGCGGGTATTACGATTCTAACCTCATTAGCTTCAATCGTGACAAGAACTCCGGTGAATCCAAGACAGGCGATGACAGGTGAAATCAGTTTGCGTGGTAAAGTATTACCCGTAGGAGGCATCAAAGAAAAAGTGATCGCAGCTCATCGAGCGGGCGTGAACAAAATCATCATGTCGAAGCGCAATGAAAAAGATTTGAAAGATGTTCCAGAAGATGTAAAGTCTCAGATAGAATTTACTTTCGTTGATCACATTAACGAAGTTCTTTCTTCGGCCCTGAAGGTCGACTTAACAAACTGGAATGAGGATCTTCTTTATGGTCAAAATGACAGCGCTCTACACGGGCCACAAACATTGCCAAGCTAATCACGAACCTTCAGGATCAATCATTGAAACAGACGCGCCCAAGGACAACCAAGGGCGTGGTGAAAAATTCTCTCCGACAGATTTAGTCGCGACGGCTCTGGGTACTTGTATTTTAACGACTATAGCGATTTTTGCCGAAAAAGATGGAGTCAATGTAACTGGCGCACGCATGTCAGTCGAAAAAGAAATGACACCGCCACCACGACGTATCGCAAGCCTAAAGGTCGTTTTAGAAATGCCCTCATCGATTCCAGTGGATTATCGCGAAAAAATACAAAGTTACGCAGAAAATTGCCCCGTGAAAAAATCACTACATCCAGATGTAAGCGCACCAGTAGAAATACGATACGTTTAATCGCTGATTATATCTTCGTGTGTCCCGAAGGCAGGTCAATGACTTGAATTTTTTTCGAAGCCAGACGTATAACCCCTTCAGGCAAATGCTTCTGTATTGTATCGATTAAATTTGTTTTAATCTTTTCTTTACGGAAAAACTGATTGTATATCAAGCTCACTTCACGTGAAGGAACGGGAGTTGAAAATTCTTTAAGCCGCTTTGAATTTTTCATATCTGTGGTAGCAAGATACGGTAACAATGTAAAACCACTTTCTTGATCGATCATGCGTTTTAAAGTTTCAAGGCTTCCGCTTTCAAAGAGCAAATTTTTATTCAAATCCGAAGTTTTTTTACGATTCTTACACAACAATAAAGATTGTTCACGAAAACAGTGTCCATCGGTTAACAACCAAAGATCATTTGAGTTTAAATCTTTTTGATCAACTTTAGCTTGCTTGCTTAACGGAGACTTCTCTGAAACGTAGGCGTAGAAAGGTTCATAGAATAACGCTTCTGACTTCAAGCCTTCATGCTCGATCGGAGTAACTAATAAACCAATATCTAATTCAGAATCATCAAGCTTCTGCAAAATCTGCGAAGTTTGTAGCTCTTCGATAACGATTTTCAAATTTGGATTCTGTCTAATAAAATCTTTGATAAACAAGGGCATCAAATACGGAGCCAAAGTTGGAATTACACCAATACGGATTTCTCCGCGAGTTTCGTCTTTTTCTTCAAGCACAAGCTCGTCGAATTTTCCTGCCTCACGCAAAATAACTTTTGCCTGCTGAATAAGATGTTCACCAGATTTAGTGGTTTTAACTGGTTGCTCTGAACGGTCGAACAAAATCAAACCGATTTCGTCTTCTAGCTTTTGTATTTGCATACTTAAAGTGGGTTGAGTGACATGACAGTTCTGCGCGGCCAATCCAAAATTTTTATATTTATCAACTGCTACAATGTAACCCAATTGAGTCAATGTCATATGTTCCTCAAGACTTGAATAATAGCGGAATTGTAATTGCCGATGGCGATTTCGATTTTGGAAAACGCGTAGCTTTAAAAATCGATTTCAATTCATTCAACAAATACAATTCAGCCTGATTAGGATGGGTGCTGATCAACGTATTCGTCAAGAGTTGAAATCCTTTCACCTGCCCGTGTTGATCAATCTTCAAACGAATCGACACAGTTCCATTTAAAAGCTCAACTTGATTTAGAACTTGCATTAACGAATCAAAAGCCGGATTAAGTGCTTTCTGCACCTGAGCGGTACTAAGACCGCCAACTACATAGGGTCTAGGATTCACAAACCAGCCGTGAATAACTAAACGGCTTTTTAACGGATCGCGCGTACCTTTGACCTCACTAACACCGTGTGGATAACGTGGATCAAAAAGCACCAGCTGATTCATTTTCGAAGAAATACGATCAACAAAGCTATTATATTCATAATCTTTATTTTCGTTAAAATCGGCCCAGTAATTTAAAGTTTTTGGCTTTAATATTAAAGTTTCACCACCACGAAATTCTTTTTTATTTGGAGTTAGCGAATAAACAAAAGCCCATGGTCCGTGCGGCACGTCCGAGTGCAAGTTCTGAAAACAACCATCGACGTAATAAGATAACCATGGCGGTGAAATATCATGGCAGCCTAAGTTTTCACGGCCCCACTGAACTAAGTGAGAATGAAAATCTTGATATAACTTTTTTTGAAAATAATAAAATGCAGGAGTTCGAATAAGGTGATATTGATCTTCATCATACCAAAAATCCCATACAAATCTTTTCTGATGAGTCGATTTCGAATCGGCGAAATAGCCTTCGAATTCACTACGTAGCTTGCGATAGTTTTTATAAAAAGACGGTATAATAAAAAAATGATTCGTACTCATAAGATTAAGCTTGCGCTACTTTTTGGAAAATACGACCAAAAATACTTTGTCCTGTCGAATTTTTCATTTCAATTTCAACTGTGTCGCCAACCTTCATAAATGGAGTTATGGGCGCGCCCGAATTGATCTGTTCGATAGTACGTTTTTCAGCCAAACAACTTGATCCCATCGAAGGGTCTTCATTGGCCACGGTTCCACTGCCTATCAAAGTACCGGCTGGTAGATCACGAGTTTTTGCAGCGTGAGCAATCAACTGACCGAAGTGAAAATGCATTTCTTTCGCGTTGGCTTTTCCAAAAAATTGGCCATTTAATTTAACATCTAAGTTCAAATGAATGCGGCCATCTTTCCAAGCCTCGCCCAATTCGTCAGCCGTAACCGCCACATAAGATAATGCGCTATTCGGTTTACTTTGAAAGAATCCAAACCCTTGGGCTAATTCTTCTGGAATTAATCCACGCAAAGAAACGTCATTAATTAAAACAAATAATTTTATGTGATTCAGGGCTTGCTCGGAAGAAACACCCATTGGTACATGGTCTAAAATTACACCCACTTCAGCCTCGAAGTCAGTTCCGTGTTTGACATCAACTTGTGGAATATTTTCTGTCGGGGCTAAAAATCTTCCGCACTCAGCTTGGTACATCAAGGGCACGGTTAGCAAGGTTTCAGGCAAAGCCGCATTGCGAGCTTTGCGAACAAGTTTAATATGATGAATAAAAGCCGAACCATCAGCAAACAACCAAGTTCGGGGTAAAGCCGAATGAAATACTTTTTCGTCCGTAACTTTTTCGATTCCACGAGCTGAACCTGCATTCAGCTCGTCAGAAAGTTTCTTCAGCTGAGGTTGAACTATGCTCCACTTTTCAACGGCTTCACGCAAAGAAGGCGCAACCGAAGTCGCTTTCACGAAAGATTTTAAATCTTTCGAAATAACAACCAATTCTCCGTCTAATGAATTTGATGATTTAAGTGTAGCTAATTTCATGATAACCCTTAGTCAAAAGTAAGAAGTAAATTTACACCCACTGCTCGTGAACTTTTAATGCCTTTAGCAATTTCACTTGGCACGGTTTCAAAAAAGATATTGGCTCCCATGTTTGGTAAAAATTTAAACTGAGCTCCGAAAGTAATTGGAACAACAAGGCTTTTTGTTTCTGTTAAATTATCATGCCCTAAGTTTACCGCCAAAGAAGGTCCAACGTAGACTCCAGCGTAGTCTTCAAATTTAAACATAAAAAATGCAGGAACTTCGAAGTAAGTCGCTTTTGATTTTGCGGTTACACCTGATGCTTCAGCAGTGAATGGTCTTTCAGAATAAAACAAACCTGTCTTTAAACCGAAACTTGGAGCAAAATCAAATACAGTTGAAGCTCCAACCTGAAAACCGATTTCTTGCTTATCAGAAACACCCGGATTCAAAGTTGAATCATAGCTTCCAGAATTCCATTTGAAGCCGAGCTCTACAGCTGGCATCGAGTAAGAAACATTTGGCGATGCCGCATACGCAGCCGAAGACAATAAAGAAAACATAACCAGTGCAATAATTTTTTTCATAAGCACTCCTTTTTTGTGAATCAAAGACTATCAAGACTTCAGTATGATGACTAGTAGACCGTATGCAGCAAGGTGTGTGGTTTGATGCATGCAAAATCAAAAGGCTCTTTAAAATCAATTCAGCTAGACTAGACAATCAAATTCTTTTAATTCAGTTTAAAATATAAAAGGATCTAAATGGCTACAGTATTTTCACATAGTTTGGTTGGCGTTACTCTTGCTGCATTGGCTCCGGCTCAGTTGCGTACAAAAAAGTTTTACTTTTGGATGGCTTTACTACCGGTTGTTCCAGATTTCGACTCAGTGGGCTTTATTATGCGCATTCCCTATGAAAGTTTTTGGGGTCATCGGGGTTTTACACATTCAATAATATTCAGTCTGATAGTGGCTTTGCTTGTCAATGCAGCGAGCTTTCGCAAAATTGTTGCTTTTAATTTTTTATTTTTCGCAATGGCTTCCCATCCCTTAATAGATGCTTTAACAAATGGGGGCCTTGGTGTCGCATTGTTATCACCTTTTTCAAATGAACGAATTTTCTTCACGCACAGACCTATTCAGGTTTCACCTATCGGAGTTCAATTTTTCTCGCAAAGAGGCTTAGAAGTTCTTCTGAGCGAATTTTTTTGGATTGTTATTCCTTGTATTTTAATTTTATTGCTAAATTATTACAGAAAGAAAAAATATGTCACAAATTAAATTATATAATTATTTCCGTAGCTCAACTTCATATCGTGTACGAATTGCTCTTCATCTTAAAAAAATAGATTTCGAATACAAACCCATTCACTTGCTTAACAGTGGTGGCGAACAGCACTCACCAGAATACCGCGCACTGAACCCCGTTGGCGGCGTACCTACGTTAGTTCACGACAATAAAGTCATATCGCAATCTTTCGCTATTATCGAATATCTTGATGAAGCTTTCCCCCAAACTTATCAACTTTTACCACAAGATCCATATTTGAAAGCGAAGATCAGACAAGTTTGCGAAAACATCAACGCTGATATTCACCCTCTACAAAATTTAAAACTGATGCAATATTTAGAAAAAAAACATGGCTACACTCAAGATCAAAAAGATGAGTGGGCTCAAATTTGGATTAACCAAGGCCTGGCTGCAACAGAAAAAATTTTAGCTACTACAACAAAAACTTATGCCTTCGGTGAAGAAATCACTGCGGCTGATCTTTTTATCGTACCGCAAATTTTCTCTTCCCTGCGTTTTAAAGTCGATATGTCGAAATATCCTTTACTTAGTAAAATCAACGATAACTGTTTGAAACTTGAGGCTTTTCAAAAGTCACACCCAAGCAAGCAAATAGATACTCCACCCGAGGCGCGTTCGTAATTTTACAAGTGTAGCGCCAGTTTGGAACTGGACTGATTTTATACCGGAATTGACGGAATTTTTTTTTGAATCTACTTTCGGAAGACCAACAAAACAAAGGAGTCCGAATGAGATTCGTCATTATTTTATGTATTTTACTTTCTTTTAAAGCATCTTTCGCTGCAACAGAAACAAAAATGAAATTGAACGTTATCAATGAAGAAATTTCGAAATTACTTCAGGACTATTCAAAAATTTCAGGACAAAGTTTCATAGTTGATTCTACAGTCCGAGGAAAAATTTCAATTCTAAATTCAACCGATGTTTCAATAGAAGAAGCCTTCAATCAAATTTCTGAGGCTTTGGCTTTAAATGGTTTTGCAATTATTAAAAACGATAGCGTCATGACGGTTAGAAACGCACGATCAGCTCAAAGAGACAATATTGAAGTGACAGATACCTTACCTAAAGCAAAACCCAACCGTATGATGACCTGGGTTATCAATCTAAAATATGCATCAGCGATGGAAGTACAAAGATCATTGCGTTTATTGACTTCGGCCTACGGTGAAATCAGCGCTAATATTTCGACGAATCAACTAGTTATTTCAGACTGGAGTTACAATTTGCAGCGTGTAGGCGAAATCATTAAACGCGTCGACGTCAAACAAGACCCAGCGCTTATTAAAATGATTGCTCAATCTAAAAAGCAATTTGCCGAAGACAATAAAAAATGGGCTGAAGAAAAAAAACGTTCGAAAGACAATTTCGTCCCTCCCCCGCCTAAAGAAGAAGTTGAATAGTCTGCTAAACTCGGCCGATAAATAGAAAGCTCCATTTATCGACTACCGGGACAAATACGAAGACCAACATACTAATGTTGGTCCACATAAAGAACGCGAACCATCTTTCGTTCGCGTCTGATTTATAAACACGGAAAAATTCTTTTAATAACATAAACGCAAACGGAAACACAAAGGCCGCGTAGATCCAACTAGCTCCAATGAAAAACGGTGAAGCGATCGCAACTCCAGCATAGGTAAAAGTATAAAGCCCAACGTGAAACAATGTTTTATGAACCCCTAAGGCCGTTGGAAGCGTTGGAATATTTCCAAGACGATAATCTTCTTTGTACTTGATCGCTAAAGTCCAAAAGTGCGGCATTTGCCATAAAAACATAATTAAAAATAAATACACAGAATCCGAATTAAAAATATTCGAATTGTTTACGGCATACCCTATGGTAATTGGTAGCGCGCCAGGTATCGCGCCAGGTACAGCCGCAAAAATCCATTTTGGTTTCCAATACAAAGTGTAAATACCATTATACAGAAGCACCGAAACCATCGAAACAACACCAGCCATCCACGACAGCCAATAAAGAATCGCAATTCCAGAAAACAAAAGTATACTTGCAATTATCAAACCCTGCGCAGGAGTCATCTTTCCGTTGGCAATAGGCCGCTTCGCTGTTCGAGGCATTTTTTGATCTAGCTTATATTCTTGAACTTGATTTAGAGCTAAACTTCCAGAGCTTAATAAATAAAGACCTGCTAGGAATCCTAGCAGGTGCATTAAGTTAAACGGAGTTTCAATTTGATAACCAGTCGCGTACCCAGCAAGTCCTGCAAGTAGAACAAAAATCACTATCCCAAACTTAGTAAGGCTTGAGTACGTCTTGAACACTTTATAAAACGCTAGATTGCGCTACTCGAGTTAAGATATCTAACATACTGATTCCAAACAATAGAGCCAAAAATAAGAATCCAGTTGCGAAAATCAATCTGTTTAATGGTACGTCATATTTCAAATGCATGAACCAAGCCATTACCAAGTAAGCTTTTACGCCCGCAATTGCGAAGGCAATTAAAGCAGAAAACGGTTCAAAATGTTCACGTAATACGTGCGCGCCGATTGTTAAAAAAGTTAACGCAAAAAGAGCCCCACCAATTTTCAGGTAAGTGCTCATCGGTGTAATGTGATGTTCATCATGATTTTGTGCCATGTGTTGCTCCTCTGATTAACCGACCAAATAAAGTAAAGGAAATAAAAAGATCCAGATCAAATCGACGATGTGCCAGAAAATACCAACACCTTCGACCGGAGTATAATAATTAGGATTAAAATCTCCGCGAATATTACGGAACAAAACCCAAGCTATTAGGCCCATACCCAACACAACGTGAATCCCGTGAAGCCCAGTCATGCAGTAATAAAACCCAAAGTACATTCCTAAGTTAGCATGTTCAGGAGCTCCCTCAGTCATATTCAATAATCGACCAGGAAAAAGTCCTAAATGAAACTTATGCATGTATTCGAAGTACTTAATCACTAAGAAAATCGCACCACACAGCAAAGTAACCGCCAAGGCCCATGTAGCCTTCTTAGACTGACCGATTTGGTTAAAATAGATACCCAAAGCCATCGTGAAAGAAGAAAAAATTAGAACAAGGGTATTAATAAAGCCCATTTTCCAATCTAATGACTTGGCTCCTTCAGCAAACATCTCAGGGTACATCGAGTGAAAGATGATGTATCCGACAAAAAGTCCGCCGAACATCAAAATCTCAGTCACCATAAATAACCAGATACCTTCTTTATTCGAAGCGTATTGGTGTCCGGCATCTCTAAAGTGAGAAGCAACCGGAACTCCGTTGATCATCTTATTTGTACTCATATGGCCCCGCAGTCACGACTGGGTCGTGATCAAAGTTATGCATAATTGGTGGCGATTCAGTTTGCCATTCAAGCGTTTTAGAACCCCATGGGTTTGCCGGCGCCTTAGCTCCTGAAGTTAATCCACGAATTATAGTGATTAAACCGATGATAAAACCGATTGCGATCAACCATGAACCAACAGTTGAAATTTTATTCAACTGTTCGTATTCAGGAACGTAATCGAAGTAACGACGAGGCATACCTTTCGCACCCAAAATAAATTGAGGGAAGAATGTTACGTTGAAACCGATAAAAATGAAAACCCACGAAGCGATCGCCATGCCCTCGTGATACATTTTTCCGAACATTTTAGGGAACCAGTAGTAGAAACCACCCATGATCGCCATCAATGTACCACCCACCATTACATAGTGAAAGTGTGCCACGACAAAGTAAGTATCGTGAAAGTGAACGTCAACAGCTGTAACCGCTAACATAATCCCAGTCACACCACCGATAGCAAACAAGAATAAGAAACCTAAAGCGTAAAGCATAGGCGCTGTAAACTGAATCGAACCTTTGTACAAAGTCGCAAGCCAGTTGAACATTTTGATCGCCGTCGGTACACCCACAAGCATCGTTAAGAATGAAAATACGATACCCGCAATTTCAGACTGTCCCGATACGAACATATGATGTCCCCATACGAAGAAGGAAACCGCCGCAATACCTATCGAAGACATTGCAATCGCTGTGTAACCAAAAATTGTTTTTTTCGAGAAAGTTGAAATCAACTCAGAAATCACACCCATCGCCGGTAAGATCATGATGTAAACCGCTGGATGCGAATAGAACCAGAAGAAATGTTGGAACAAGACCGGGTCACCACCCAATTTAGGATCGAAGATACCCACACCGAAAGTTCTTTCCATCACTAATAATAGTAACGTGATACCAAGAACCGGAGTCGCCAATACCTGAATGATCGCCGTTGAGTAAATCGCCCAAGTGAACAAAGGCATTCTCCACATCGACATACCTGGCGCACGCAACTTATGTACCGTTACGATGAAGTTCAAACCCGTAAGGATCGAGCTCATACCCATGATGAAAGCGGCGACCACCATCATCACAACCGAAGTTCCAGTTCTGATTGAGTAAGGCGTATAGAAAGTCCAACCCGTATCGATTTTATGAGTAAAGAAAGTTGCAACCGCTAAAGCCGCACCCGCCATGAACACATACCAGCTGGCTAAGTTTAGTCTTGGGAAGGCAACGTCTTTCGCGCCGATTTGCAAAGGTAAAAAGAAGTTACCCAAAATCGCCGGAATTCCAGGAACGATAACCATGAAAACCATGATCGCACCGTGGTAAGTAAGCACTTGGTTGTAAACGTCTCCGTTTGCCAAAACCTGGCCAACATTTGCCGTTGCGTTCGGAGCAAAAAGCTCAAGACGCAACAATAAAGCCATGATTCCGCCGATTAGGAAGAATGTCATAACTGAAATAAAGTACAAAATCGCAATTCTTTTATGATCAAGTGACGTAAACCATGACAATAAGCCTGGTTCCTCATTGATATAACTTTTTCCTGACGCGTGTCCCATTTTTAACCTCTTACTTTAAACCTTTAATATATTCGATAATTGCTGCCAGTTCAGATTCAGAGATTTGCCCCTGAAATGATGGCATCGGAGACGGCTTAGGGAACCCCTTAGCAATCTTTGCTTGTGGTAACATGATAGATTCGCGAACGTAGTTCTCGTCGAATAGAACTTTCGATCCATCATCGGCATAAACGTCTTTAGCCCAGCGTTGATACAATGAAGGACCAACTTTAACAGCGGCGTTGTCAACATTGTGGCAAGAAGCACAAGCGCGAGTTTGGAAATACTTTGCACCACGTTGAGCCAAAGGTAACAAACCGATTTCTGATTCATCCGTTAACCATTTATCAAATTCTTCTTGAGTCACAACTTTTAACTTTGTGATCATACCCGAGTGAGACGTTCCACAGTACTCGGTACAAAACACATGGAACTCACCAAGTTTTTCAGCTTTAAACCACAAAGCCGTGTAGCGCCCCGGAACAGCATCTTGTTTTACGCGAAAGCTTGGTACATAAAAAGAGTGAATGACATCTTCAGATGCCAAAATAAGTTTTACATCACGACCAATCGGCACCACAACGTCAGTCGATCGAACACCATTTTTGTATTCAATAGTCCAAGCCCATTGCTTACCAGTAACTTGAATTTCTAATGCATTTTTCGGCATTTCACGCATTTCATGGTAGATGACCCATCCCCAACCAAACACCATTAAAAAAATGATCAACGGCACAACAGACCACAAAATTTCTAAGCGGATATCGTGTGTGATGTACGGAGTTTTATCATTTTGCGATTTACGTTTATACTTAACCGCGAAATAAAGCATTCCTCCGATCAAGATCGCGCAAGAAATAAAGCTCACTACAAGTAGAAATCCGTAAAGGTTATCAACTTGCTTGGCGATTGCCGTCCCTTGTTCAGGCATAAATGTGCTTGCTTGAGCCGCGTTCGCTAAAAACATCTGTATTAGTTGTGTCCACATGGCCATTTTATCCATTCTCCCTTTTCGCTCGTAACAGTACAGGTATCAACCACACCGCAAGAATTGCGGCGGTCAGAGCTCCGGCTAATTGCATGACGCGAAAAGCCTGTAGCCCATACTTAGATTGATGACGATCAAACTTAAAACAATAAAGTAAAACTGAATCCACTAAATTACCGACTTTACCGTTAGCCGCCTCATTCAAGGCTAATTTAACATCGCGTGGTTCAAATTGAATTCCTGGTAAATATCTTGAAATCGTTCCGTTATCAGAAAGAACTATGGCCGCCGAGGCATGCGACCATTCTTTAATTTCATCATTCCATTTAAATTTAAAGCCAACTTGTTCCGTTAGCTTTTGAATTGTAGCCTCGTCGGCTGTAACAAAATGAAAACCGCTTTCTGTTCCTGGGCGGTTGTACATTTTCATGTAACTATCTTTTTTTGTGGTCGCGACGTCTGGTTTTTCTTTTGAATCAAAACTAAAAGCAATCACCTCAAATTGGTTACCAGGAGACCAATCGACGTTTTTCAAAACATCAACAAGACCATTCAAATGAAAGTTACATATGTTCGGGCAAGAAAAATAGACTGGGCTTAGAATAACTGGCTTATGCGTTTTGAAAAAACTTGATAAGGGTACTTGCTGACCGCTTTCATTAGTGACCACTGTCGTTAAATCAACTTTTTGCCCAAGCTTTTCTTCAATTCCGACATTTTTAATTTCTTCAGGCACCTCTGTTGAAGCCTTCAGTGGCTCTTGCCCAGTATAGGCTTCTTTCATTCCAGTTGAGCCATTGCTCAAGCCAGACGCGCGCGCTTGCGCCGTCAGTTGAGTCAATATAAGAAAAAAGAAAAGAAGGTTTTTTTTCACTTAAGAATAAATCCTAGTCAGCAGTTGTTGCAAATTTGGCTATGTCTTCAGCTTTATCAGTCGATTTATTATTAGTGATTGTGTTGATGTAATTCAAAACAGCCCATCTTTCCATAGGCTTCAAAGTTTGCTTGAAGCTAGCCATCTGAGTACCTTGAATTCCATTTTGCAAAACTTTAAAGTGAGCAATTAATCCGTTACCTTGTTTCCATTGGCCTTCTACTAAATTTCTGGCGTTCGGCAATCCACCGACAAGGTCACCTTTTTCACCATGACATAAAGCACAGTTTTGCTTGAAAAGTTTTTGCCCCTCAGCAGCGACCTGTTCATTCGGAAGCCAAGGTTCTTTAACACTTGCAAGATCAAATTTAACCGCGCCGGCCGGGGCAGGATCAGTTACTTTTTCATCTAGCGTGACGCCTTTATTTACGAAAACGATGTAAAAGAAAAAGATAAAAACAAAGGCCATCGCACCTAGCAACGCCATTAAACCACCCTGATGATGATGATCGTTTTGAGCCATGAATTAAGTCTCCTTAAGATTTCTTTGAGTTTTTAGGTATAGCGTATTCTCAATTCATATTCAACGCTAAGTATCTAGAATCCTTAGAACTTTATTGCATATCTATTGAGCACATCGAGAAGACCCAGACCCACCCCAGCTAGCCCTTAAAAGAACTCGACTCGTCAATTGGTTGGCCATGTTAGAAAATAAAAGCGTGATCAAAGCAGGATTTTTTCGCAGATTCGCGGTCATTTTTATGCTCGTAATTGCGCAATTTTTAATTGAGGGATGCAGCAAAGGCTTTATTTTGCGCATCGGAGACCAAGACATATTTGCTTTTGGGTCGGTAGATGCGTGTAACTTCGTTCAAAACTCTCAAGGTGTTCGAATTTCATGGAAATCATCTGTGCCCGCTCATTTTATTATCACCTCATCGGTTCCTGCTAAGTACGATGCAGCCATTATCAAAGCCGCCGAATCGTGGAATGCCGCCAAACGGATGACTTTGATTGAGGTTCATCGAGATAACAATTACCCGGCGACAGCAGCAAACGACGGAACAAACGGAATTTATTTTTTAAACACTTGGGATTCGAGCGAAACAAAAGAACAAGGAAGAACGGCAATCAAGTGGGACATCAGTAAGATCCGTGACGCAGATATTAAGATTAATGCTCAAAATTTCAAATTTTTTCTTGAGGGCGAAACCGACAAGACTGGAAAAGTCAGCTTAGAAAGTTTAATTTTACACGAAATGGGGCACGCGTTAGGGCTCAAGCATATTGGTGAAGATAAAAGTAGTATGCAGCCTTACCTTTCTACCGCTGTTAGCCGCAATTCGCCGGGCGAAGTTGATATTAATTCATTAAACTGTGAGTATTAAGATGAAAAAATGGCTTATATTGTTTGCAATTGTTGATTTCATTTTTGTAGGTATCGTTTTGAAAATTTCTACAAGCAATCAAAGAACGATAGCTACCGAAGCAGATCGTTTTTATTCGGACTTGTCCGATGGTCAAAAAAATAAATTCGATTTCGTTAAATCATTTCAATTTACCGCAAATTCTGAAAATCTAGTTCTAACCACCGATCGGTTACAGGCACTGTGCCAAACTAATTCTATAGTCGAGATAAAGTTTCAAGCCGTAAAAGTGGCTTACGCTGGTTTGCACCCAAGTATTTCTCACTTTTATTCTTGCGAAAATATTCGTAAGGACATTTCTGTTACTTCATTGAAAACAAACTTAAGTGACTTTAAATCTTTGCATAAAACCGCAATGATAAAACTTTCTGAAAGCGAACTTCGGGCCGTTAAGGTTTATTCCGACGAAGAATTTCCGTCTGATTGGATTTTGTCAGAAATCATCGTCACCGGAGAGCTGAACTTTAACATCAGTACCGCTGAACTAGATAAAGTACACAACGATCATCGCTTCGAGTTTAGTATTCCTACTTCTTTAGAATAATTTGTTCTGTCACATCGCCCGATTTGTTTGTCGCTGGATTTAGCTTCTTTTCAGAATGACCTTTTTCATCTTCATGCGCGGGTGTGATTAATTTCTTCTTTTGTTTTTTTGCCTGCAAAGTCTTCGCGGTCTGCGGATACTGCCGCATAATTTTACTTTGCAATTGTTGAACTTTTTCTTCGTAATTCGAAGCCGATTCATTGATTTGAAGAGCTTGAGGATCAGTCCGTCGGTAAATACGGCTTTCTTTCAATCCCTTCTCAGGAAATCGCGTTTCATAAGATGTATTCATTTTATTATAATCAGCGATTAAAGCTTGAAGCTTCTGATGTTCTTTTTTTAATTGCTCAATTCGTTCATTCATACCACCCGCACCACCACCGCCATGCCCTCCAGCCGGAGGAGGCGTTTCATGCGCCCCACCCGAAGAAGAACCACCGCCATGCCTTCCACCGGTCTCGGCAATTAAAGATTTAACTACAGCCTCTTGAGCTTCAACTTTTGACTTCAGAGCAGACAATTTGGTCTGAACTTCGCTCCACTCTTGAGACTGTTTACCAGAATAGTCGGCCTCTACGGCAGGAGCCCCACCACCACCATGCTCTCCGCCACCGCCGCCACCTTCATTGGCCTGCACGCAGAACTGTATGATAAAAGTAAGAAAAAAAAAGCTAACCAACCGCATTTTGCTTCCAAATCTTTTCGACGTTTAAGAATTGAAGTCTTTTGGCCAAGATAAAAGCTTTAACGGGATTAAGTTGTTGAAAACGAATTTCTCCGGCTTTCATAGTCTTCATCACTTCATTCATGTCCCAACCAAATCTGCTATCGTTGATAACATCCTTAAATTCGTTGATTAAATCGGTCGTATCGAGCCCCGAAACTTTCAAGTCATAATTTAAATGGGCAATTTGAGTTTCAGAGTTTCCATAAGCTGAAATCTCTTTAGCAATATCAGAAAATTTTGCCGAAGCTGGAGTCGAAGTCGGAACCTGCATAGGTGAAGATTGTTGTAAGTTTTCAAAAGGAGAACTATTTACTGCAAATTCATTTTGATTGAATTCAGCAATCGGTTGAATCGAATTCATATCGACCGCATTTTCATTAGTCTGCGGAAGTTCATCTAAAACAGCTGAAATGGCGTCAGGCAAATTGCTTGGAGGTAAAGTCGACATATCCAAAGCTTGATCAAACTGAGGAATTTGCAAGTCGTTCGGCAAATCAACAGAGGCTTCTTGAGATTGCTCCTGATAGGTCTCTTGAACTTCGCCGAACTCAGGGTTTCCATCAAAACCGATAAAATAGACAGCCTGACACGATTTGCAGGTGTAAAGCGCCCCGTAATTGCCTTCATTTACGCTTTGTTCATTATTGCAATTGGGGCAAATCATTTACTTCCCTTTTTGTTTGCGTCTTTCTGCTCGATTTAAAACTCGGTCTGATTGAGGCGGTCCCGCCGTCATTCTTCTTTTTGTAGGTTGTGGCTCAGAAGCCTGGGCCGTTCCGCCGCCATCCATCGATCCCATATCCGCAAAAGATTCTACGTTTTCAGAGGGTGAAGAGTAATTCATATCGTCAGTGTCTGGTTCAGTCGGCTTCATTCTTTCTAAAGCATCTTCCATACCTTCACCAACAAGCTGAACACGCATCATTTTTTCGACAGTTTCAGATTTGATTGCATTGTTCAAATGTTCAAATGCGCGGAAAGCTTCTTTTTTATATTCAATCAATGGATCTTTTTGTCCGTAAGCACGAAGATTGATGCCCTCTTTCACTTTGTCGATTGTATAAAGATGCTCTTTCCAGTGCTGGTCGATTGAATTCAGCATGATCATCTTGCTAATTTGTTCAAAGTAAGGACCCATCGAAGATTTTTGGTGTTCAAATATCTTCTTCACACGCGAAGTCATCTCGTCTTGAATTTGATCAGCTGTTAAAGAGGCTTTTAATTCAAGTTTGAAACCAAATTGTGTCATCAAGTTGGTATTCAAGCCTTCTAAATTCCAATCTGAAGGCTTCGCCTCTTGCGGAATATAGGTATCTAAAATAACCGAAACAACATCACCCAACATATCAAGCAACGAACGTTCGATGTCTTTACCTTCAAGAATTTGGCGACGCATTTTATAGATCGCATTTCTTTGTAAGTTCATCACGTTATCGTAATCAAGTAAGTGCTTACGAACATCAAAGTGATGACCTTCGACCTTACGCTGAGCTCCTTCGATCGCGTTCGTCACCATTTTGTGGGTGATTGGTTCGTCCTCAGGAATATTCAACATTGTCATGATTTTTTGAATACGTTCGCCATTAAAGATACGCATCAAATTATCTTCTAAAGAAAGATAGAAACGTGATTCACCTGGGTCACCTTGACGACCCGAACGACCACGCAGCTGATTATCGATACGACGAGATTCGTGACGTTCAGTTCCGACGATGTAAAGTCCTCCAGCTGCAATCACTTCTTCTTTTTCGGTTTCAGTTTGTTTTTTGAACCGATTTAAAGCGTCCGCGTATTCTGGAGTTGTTTCATCAGGCACAGTTTTCTTCGCAAGAACTTCAGCATTACCACCAAGCTTAATATCAGTACCACGACCTGCCATATTAGTGGCGATTGTCACATTTCCTTTACGACCCGCTAATGCTACAATTTCAGCTTCGCGTTCGTGATGTTTTGCGTTGAGAACTTCGTGACGAATTCCTTCTTTTTTCAACCATTTCGATAACGTTTCTGATTTTTCAATAGAAGCTGTACCGACTAAAACTGGTTGGCCTTTTGCGTGACGTTCGCGAATGTCTGAAGTGATCGCTTTGTATTTTGCATTTTCAGTTTTGTAAACGATATCTTCAACGTCATTGCGGCGAATAGGTTTATTCGTAGGAATTACGTTAACACCCAAGTTATAGATTTTTCTAAATTCGACGGCTTCCGTATCTGCCGTACCAGTCATTCCGCAAAGTTTGTCGTACATTTTGAAGTAATTTTGAAAAGTGATCGTCGCTAAAGTTTGATTTTCATTTTTAACTTCAACTTTTTCTTTGGCTTCAATTGCTTGGTGAAGACCATCACTCCAACGTCGTCCCGGCATTAAACGACCCGTGAATTCATCGACGATAACGATTTCGCCATCTTTAATCATGTACTCAACATCTAAGCGATACAAATGATGCGCGCGTAAAGCTTGATTCACATGATGAAGAAGCTCGATATTTTGCGGATCATAAAGATTGTCAAGTTTTAATAGTTTTTCAACTGCCAAGTTCCCATCGTCAGTCAAAGTTGCATTTTTTGATTTTTCTTCAATCGTGAAATGCAAATCTTTTTTCAAGTGCGGAATAATCTGGTCGATCACGTAGTATTTATCAGTCGACGCTTCGGCAGGACCCGAAATAATTAATGGCGTACGTGCTTCATCAATTAAGATTGAATCGCACTCATCGACAAGCGCAAAGTGCGGTGCCCGTTGCACGTAATCAGCTAAATCAAATTTCATATTGTCGCGCAGATAATCGAAACCCAATTCATTATTTGTCGCGTAAGTGATATCTGCACCATAAGCGGCTCTGCGCTCGTCATCTGTTAATCCGTGCTTAATCACACCAGTTGTTAAACCCAACCAGTTGTATAAACGTCCCATCTCTTCACAGTCACGAGTCGCTAAGTAATCATTCACAGTTACGACGTGCGCACCTTTACCAGTAAGCGCATTTAAGTAAACCGGCAAAGTGGCAACTAAAGTCTTACCTTCACCTGTTCTCATTTCGGCGATACCACCACGGTTCAAAACATAACCACCTATCAATTGAACATCGTAATGGCGCATTCCTAAAGCGCGCTTTGAAGCCTCACGACATACAGCAAAAGCTTCTACTAAAATCTGATCAACGGTCTCGCCGCTTTGCAAACGCTTTTTGAACTCTTCAGTTTTTGCCTTAAGCTGGATATCCGACAAAGCCTGCATTTGCGGTTCAAGTTTGTTAATCTGATCCACCACAGGCTGAATACGTTTCATTTCACGTTCGTGGCTTGTTCCAAAAATTTTCGATAGAATTTTCTGCATCATAGACAATAAGGATAGAACTTCGTAGCCAGAACGGCAAGACTTACCGAAGCTCTATCCCAATTCAAAAACCCAGACTTAAATCCGGTGGATGTCTCGCTGAAAACGAGCCTAATTTTTATGCTTATCTTTTTCTTGTTTAACAAAATTCAATTCGTCTGGCAGCTGAACCACGACGGGTTCGCGCACCAAAAGTTGATTTCGTCGCATGTACTCTTCAACCGACAAAACAGAGATAATTTGGCCAAAACCTTGACCGAAGTAAGGCTGTCTCTTCATACAAATCGTTCCCGGTAGTAAATTCCGAATAATTGGCAAAGTGATCAGCTTGTAAAGACCGCGCGGAGTTACTTTTGTCTCCATGTATCCCGTTTCTCGCAAAACTTGCTGTGCAGTTGCACGATCGTTCACTTGACCTTCAGGCTTTAATGCAGCTGCTAAAACTTCTAAAACCCACTGATTTGAATTTTGCTGATCAAGATCGTTGGCTAAAGCTGCTGCGTTATATTTGCTGTTATGCCATTGAGCGCCAACTTTGCTTTTCAAAAGTAAGTTTTCGATACGATTTTGAATCTTTTGTTGAGGCACAAAAATTTGGGCCTTGTAGTCTTTCATATCGTCAGCAAAAACAGCTCCTAAGCCTTCTTCCCAGATATAAGATTTATCGCCTTCTGTTACTCCACGCGCTGGATCTTTATCGCAAGTCCAAAGTAAGTGCATAACTTTCCAGTGATGATTTTTGTCAGATTTCGGATGATTTTTTAACGCAATACCAATGTGAGAAAATTCCATCGAACGCGATTTATCGATCCATTTTTTCACAACTTGATTGTTGATCGGATCTTGAGGCATCGAATCGTCGAACATCGACATATTTGCACTTTCTGCCTTAATCGCAGAAATCAATTGATCCATACTCAAAGGTTTTCCATTAGCATCGAAGTCTTTAAAAATTTTAAATTTTCCAAGATCCGTTCCGGCGCGCCCAATCAACGCGACTTTAAAATCACGCCCTTCTTTTTTTTCGGCTTGTTCAAGTTGCTGCAATTGAAAGGCAACTTCATCCGCCATCGAGGCAGCAGTGTCAATTTCGGCAGCGCTTAATTCGCGCATGTGACATTTTTTTACAGGCTTTTGGCAAAGACCTGGTTGATTGCTATCAGACTCGGTCATTTCCGTTGCACTAAAATCTTGCGTGTTCATTTCGCGAAAGTCGACCTCTTGTGACCAGGCCATCGTGTGCAATCCGAATAGCACAACATATACGACTAAAAATTGAATAAGTGATTTCATGAATTTTCCCCTCAAAATTCGAAGATGAAGGGGCTCATCAAAAGCCCCTATCAAATGTGATTAGTGTCGGCTTTGTCCCGAAGCCATCGAATCAAATAAGCTCGTAATTGTTTGGCTTGAAAAACGGATTGAACCTTTGATAGACCCAGTTGCTTTTTCAGAAACTGTTAAGATAACAACTGAACCCATTTTTGAAACGCGCATAGAAGCTTCAAATAAATCAGATATAAGATCTCCAGTTTTTGTTGCTACTTTAGAAATCGCACCACCAACTGATTTTAATAATTCAGTTGAACCTGTGATAACAACTTCTGATCCATTTCCTAATACAGTCGCGATTTTACCAGAAGCCGTGATCGCAAATTTCACCACTTTTTCAGATGAATCAACAACCCAACCAACAACTTTTCCTGAAGCATCAAGTAATTGGCCTGAAGCATTCAAAATAAATTTGCCAGATGCTGCTAAAGAATCTGTTGTCCAACGAACTGAACCGATTACAACTTTTGATGAAGCATCAAAAACTGTAGAAGCTGCGCCCGAAGTTGCTTTTACGCTAACCACGATCGCATCACCCGCAGCTGATAAAACAGCTGGAATCAATTGACCACTTGCTGTTACCGCTGAAGAAACTGCACCAGCCGCCGAAGACGCTGCGTTTTTAGAAAAATCTAAAACCAACGATACAGAGTTTTCACTTACAGCTACTGCTTTAACAGATAAGTTAGCTGTCGAGTTAAAAGCACTATTCGCGATGTTTGAAGTTACATCCGATGCTTTTTCAGAAAGCATCATGATGCTGCCTGAAGCTTTAACCACAACTCCGGCTACAACTTCTGAAGCTTTTGTTGATGCATTTGCAATTGAACCGCTCGAGCCACGTAATGCTCCACCGATCCCTGCGTATGACACCTGAGCCGCAAGTATACTTGCAGCCGCAATAAGACCAATAGTTCTTTTCATTTTTCCCCCTCTAAGAGTGTTTTGAACTCATCCTGTTTATTTAAATGAGTTTGCGTTTCGCAATTCAAATAAGGGGCCGATGTTTTGAAAGCCTCTACTGTGGCTGGTTTCGAGATATGCAGATGCGTTAAGACGTTTTACGCGCGCGTTTTGTAAGGGAGAAAGAAAGTGATTAAATCAGGTGCAGAAACAAAAAGCGCCTCTTCTTCATCAGAAATAGGCGCTTGAAGGGTTTTTATTTTATTAAAGCTTAGTTTAAATAAGCTTTGATCATTTCGTTTGATTCTTCAGCTTGAAATTTATCACCAAAAAGATCTTTAAGTTCTGCCTCAGTTTTTAAGTAACCATTTACATAGTAATTTTCTACTAAACGGATAGCATCACGACCATCTTGACGATCAATAATATGCAACTGAACAACAACACTTACAGAGAAAGTAGGCATTTTTACAATGGTCACTGCTTCGATTTGCGTCTCTACACCTTTTGTATTTGTTGGTTTTGCATAAACCGAAACGGCCGTACTAACAGGAATTTCATCTGTCACCGTGAAATAAGAACCATTGATTTTAAATTTTAGATTGGCAGAAAGATCTCGGTCTGAATCCAGATCAACACTTTGCTTACCCACGACACCAGATATCGAAGATGTCGCTACAATCCCTTTTGATTTTAGCAAATTCGCGTACTTCGAATTTTTTAGCAATGCTTTTAAACTGTAAGAAGCTTCGGCAGAAGCCAATCCGTCTTTTTCAATACGATCTGCCTTAACTTTGTAACCAAGCGTTCCTGATGCTTCAGCATCACAACCCGGACCGCCGTATTCTCCAAAAAGAGAAGTCGTTAAGTGGTCACCCGTTTTAACATCTGAAATGGAAGTGATTTTCTCAAGAGGAACAGTTGCATCAAAGCTTAAAGTACCATGTTGTTTGCTGCATTTGTTTCGTAAGGATTTATAAAATTCATAGCTTTCAGGGCTAGCCGTGTATCTGAATTCGTTTTCTAGACGCTGCTGCTCCAAGATGTCTTCACGACTTAATTTTGAATCTTGGTCTTTCAAAAGTAGCTCGCTCGGAGGAATTTGAATACTTGGCTTTTGCGAAAACGTTCTTTTCAGCTGAGCCACTTGCTCTTTAGTTAATTCAACTTCTTTTATAGGAACTTGAAAGTTAAGTTGCTGTGGACGTAATACTTTTTGCCCATCTTTTCCAAATCCGTCGTCGCTATTGTTCGCACAACTTGCTAACGTCAAGGCAGATAAAGTTAATAATAAAACTCTAATATTCATTTGATAGAATGATGTCACAAGAACCCCCCGGTTTTGTTCATTTTTTTAATATAGATTGACACATATAAAGCAGTTCGCTTGAAAATTAAAATAATGATTTTCGGGTTGAGACTATTTTCACGAACGTCAAAAATTTAGACGAATACCAATATCAAATAAGGGAATACACCACCCACTCAGATATAAGTCCAACCCGGGTTTAAAGTATCAGTCACTCACGTTGGCAGCAGCAACCTCAAACCAAGTCTAGAATCTTTCTGATCGCTTGCAGGATCATTAATAAAATAACTAATGCCATTTTAGTTATTCGATAAACTTTCCGATACCTTCTATAGCTAATAGATGGTTTGGTATCCGACATATGGATTTCCTTTCTTTGGATTGGAAACAATGTCTGTTTAAAGCGAGATGGTGTGAACCGATCTCGCTTTTTGCATTTTAAAGACCTGAAATTTATTGCGGGAAATTTACTTGGCGGAAGCCTTCGTAAATAGCAATCGCGACCGCTGTTGCCAGATTTAAACTGCGTACAGGGCCTGTTTGCGGAATCGTCACAGCTTGGCTTTTATTTTCATTGATGATCTCTGGAGGCAAACCCTTGGTCTCTTTACCAAACACTAACCAATCGCCTTTTTGATAATGAGGCTCATAATAAGTTTGCTTTACCTTTGTGGTGAAATAGAAAACGCGTGAAGGATCTTCGACGGTTTTGTACCACTCTTCGTATGAATTATAATGAAAATATTTTAAATGCGGCCAGTAATCTAAGCCCGCGCGTTTTAATTGCGTGTCGTTGATTTCGAAACTCATGGGACCAATAATGTGAAGTTCACAATTGGTACCCACGCAGGTGCGGCCAATATTTCCGGTGTTTTGCGGAATCTCGGGTTCGTGAAGAACGATTCTGAATAGGGTTTCGTATTGGGCATCTGACATTTAGATCAGATGCTTATAAACCTCTTTGCCTAACGAACTCAAGGCCAAACGACGACCTTTATCGACAATCAGCTCAAGTTTCATCAGTTCGCGGTACAATGTTAGATCATTGATCGGAATAATATCGCGCGCCTTAGCTGCGCCAAGCTTCAATACGTATGTTTTCTGGCGATCGGTTAACTCTTCAGCCATCGGAGGTTCATTTTTCATAACCTCAGCCCAAGTCGAACCTTCAATTTTTTTCGCTTTTGAGTTCAATTTTTTAGGATTGTAAACATAAACTTGGGCTTCCTCGATATCACCAGATGATTTTTTCACCTTTAAGGTACGACGAAAATGCATTCCTTTGATTTCGTCTGCATGGTGAACACCATGAAAAGAATCCATCAAAGAAATAAGCGTTTCGTCTGCCTTTAATTCGACCAGCTGACCTATAATTTCGTCTGCTTGTAGGTCTAAATTTTCAACAATCACTGGAAAACCCGCAGGTACACGATAAACGTCACCCTTTACAGTCGCAGGCTCATAAGAAACGATGAATGGCTTGAGCTTTTGAAAATGCAACATGCCTTCGGTCCACGAACCGATGACAAAAAAACGCATTGTCGTCATAAATCCCCCTCTGATTAATAACAGCAAATTAGTTTTTCTTAGAAAGTTGAGGTGTTGTAACAGAGCCACACTGAATACGCAAATTTTTAAGTTCGCGTTAGTCTGACAAAATTTGACGACTCTTAAAATTTCGCTCAAAATAATGGAGAAATATTTTTCGTCTAAAAATCTTGAGATAATATTGGCATGATTTTTTTTAGTGCTTGTTTTTAGACCAAAGTATTTTTATTTTCGAAGAATTGCTTATAGAAGAAAGAAGGATTTCTTATGGCTAAAGATCTTGAAGGTACAATCAAAAATTACAGTAACCACATGTGGTACCAAGAAG
>JACCDQ010278906.1_pt1 | contig 31022 bp, 32 predicted proteins | sample 7446031 | NCBI WGS metagenome assembly JACCDQ01 (sample SAMN15323442, study PRJNA562643) | freshwater metagenome | isolation source: river surface water | place: USA:Blue River Watershed | collected 2017-08-17 | reverse complement strand
GTTATGGTTATAAGTGCGCGAATTAAGATTGAATGTTAATGATTAACGTAAAAATTATATCCCCTAATGTTGTATTTAGTCATCACTTTATTGTAAAAATTTTTATAAAAATACTTTTAAAATATCAAGCACGAAGTTATAAATTGAGTGGCTATAAAGAACTGTGATGAGATTGCATAAATAAAAAAGGGGCACATAAAGTGCCCCTTTTTGAATACCAAGTCCTGCTCAAAAGTTAACGCATTTCAAAGGACTTTGCTAAGGTTTGCGTCATCGATGCGCCGATGCGCTTTGCTAAACGATTGGCAAAATCCTCTTTGCCAGTAAAGTCGACTATATTTTCTTGCTTGATGACTTCACGCGCTACATAGTCAGCACTGCCCATGCCGTCTGCAAGACCAAGCTGAACACTGCGCTCGCCATTCCAAAATAGTCCGCTAAAAATTTCTGGATTGTCTTGCAAACGGGTCCCGCGACCTTGTTTTACGACATTAATAAATTGTTGATGCACTTCATCCAAGACAGACTGTACATACTGTTTATGTTTGGTGTTCACTGGGGAGAATGCATCTAACATAGCTTTATTCTCGCCAGCGGTCATCAAGCGACGCTCTACCCCAAGTTTTTGCATCACACCGGTAAAGCCAAAACCATCCATAAGGACACCAATAGAGCCTACGATACTGGCTTTATCTACATAAATCTTATCTGCGGCAACAGCAATGTAATAACCACCTGAAGCACAAATATCCTCGACGACGGCATACACGGGAATATTGGGATGTAGATGCTTTTGACGACGAATTTCATCGTTGATAATTCCTGCTTGCACTGGGCTGCCGCCAGGACTATTGATGCGCAAAATAATGCCCTTGGTAAAGTGATTATCATAAGCCTCGCGTAAACTAGCGATGACATCATCTGCCACCACATCATCCTCAGCTCCAATCACACCATGGATATCAATCAGTGCAGTGTGATTGCTGTTGCTGCGCAGTTGGCTGTCACCTATCCAATCAAACAAATAGAATAGCAATAGGAATAGATAGATAAAGGTCAGGATTTTGAAAAATACCCGCCAAAATCTATTTCTCTGTTGTTCTTTAACGGCCACTTGCAAAAGGTTTTGCAGGGCTTCTCTCTCCCAGTTGTTGGGTTGTTCCTGTTGATTTGCCATTTAATTCACACTATCCGTCAATTTGAATAAAAACTTGTTGATTACTTTCTAATACTTTTAATTTGCGTAGGTATTTTCCTGCACAAGGTCCTGCAACACAATAGCCGCTGTGCGGCTCATACAATGCGCCATGGGTAGCACAGATGAGATATTGACCTTGTTTATCGAAAAACTCACCATGATTCCAATCGAGCTCTACTGGCAAATGCTGACATTGATTGAAGTAGCCGTAGACTTGACCTTGGTGGCGAATTACAAAACAGGAAACATCCTCTGCCCCGCCCAAATTGACCATCACACGCTTACCTAAGCCGCTATTGTGCAAGTCCTCACTGGCGCAGACTGGAATTAATTTTTCAGGCATGTTGCTTTAGCCAAAGCGCTAGGTCAGAAAATACATCAAAACACGCCAGTGGCTCATGTGCCAGCAAGCGTTGTTTAGGATGAGCGCCAAAGGTGACACCGACACCCGCCACACCCGCATTCTGCGCCATCTGCAAATCAAAGCTAGTATCACCTACCATCAAAGTTCTCTCAGGCACGGTCATGGCTTCTTCCATCATTTCTTGCAACATCTGTGGATGTGGCTTGGAAAAACACTCGTCTACCGTGCGTGTCGCCATAAAGTGATGTTTTACACCGCTACGATCTAATGCTCGATTCAAACCTGCACGACCCTTACCGGTGGCAACCCCCAGTTGTATATCCACTTGGCGCAAATGCTCGATGATTTCTTGTGCGCCATCGAATAAAGGGATGTCATTCTCCCCGGCCCCATAATAATAAGTGTAGCGCGCGGTGATTTGACTCAACAGCGTATCAGGAATTTTTCCGAATAACTCATACACGGCTTCGCGAAAGCCCAAACCGATAATCGAGCTTGCCGCCTGCTGCGTGGGCGCAGGCAATCCCACATCGACACTGGCCTGACAAATGGCATCCACAATAAGCTGTGTAGAGTTGGCTAGGGTGCCATCCCAATCAAAAACAATAAGATCATAATTTTTCTGTACGGTGTTCATGCTGATGACTTTGTATTTTGTTTTAAAGTAGTTTTAATAAATAAATCTAATTCTGTCGGCAAAGGTGCCTCAAGTTCGAGCTCTTGCTTGGAGACAGGATGCTGAATGATGGTTCGGTAAGAGTGCAAAAACATTCTCTTTAGGCCTTGTTTCTGCAACTGCTTATTCAATTCAAAATTACCATACTTTTCATCACCTAGAATTGGGAACCCCAAATGCGCCAGTTGCACCCGCAACTGATGCGTTCTGCCAGTGACCAAATGTGCTTCAAGCAAGCTAAATTCGCCCACCTGCTGTTTTAAATAAAACACCGTTTCGGAATGTTGCACTTCGATGCCGTGTGAGCTTGCCTTAGGCAAGGCGGTGGATTTTACTACGGTTACTTTACGCTCGCCGTTAGCCAGCGTATGTTTTTGCAGATTAAGACGTACCCGCTGTTGCTGGTTTTTCCACACACCCGCGACTAATACCAAATATCGCTTATCCGTTTCGTGACGGCGTATTGCATCTTGCAGTGCCACCAATGCAGCACGCTTTTTAGCCAACATCAAAACGCCAGATGTTTCTTTATCCAAGCGATGTACCAATTCTAAAAATTTGGCATGTGGACGCTCTGCGCGAAACTGTTCTATGACTCCACGACTGACGCCACTGCCCCCATGGACGGCGATACCCGCTGGTTTATTAATCACAAGCAATGCTTCATCTTCAAAAATTACACTGGCTTGCAAGATGGGTTTGCTGGTGGTGGATATATTACTGGTCTTGGGTAATGTCTTAATCGGCGGAATACGAACAGCGTCACCCAACTGGAGCTTATAAGAAGCATCTACGCGTTTTTTGTTCACACGCACTTCACCACTTCTAAGAATGCGATATAAATGACTTTTTGGCACATCTTTATAATGCTTAGCCAGATAATTATCGATACGCTGGGATTCGCTACTCTCGTCCACAGTCAGGATAAGTACCTGTTGCTGAAGCTGATTGTGCTTTATTTTGCTTAAATTCGTCATCTCGCCTATACTAGTACCTTCTGAATTGGTATGCACATTTTGCATCCTCAGAATTTTTAGAATTACTTCATAAAATCATAAAGTTATTACAGATTTATATGAAGATGAATTTTGGTTAATTTCGCTCGCCAAGAAAAACTAAGTAGCGATTTGTAAAAACTATATTGCGCTCATACTGGACATATAAGGTTCAAACCTAAATGGTTAAGCCCTAAGGGGTCAGTAGGCAACGACTTGAATTTTAGCTGATTTCATCAGCTGATTTGTAATTAAACAGATTTATTTAGCAACCATCACAGACGAGGTCAAACACTTAATCTTTCCCAAGCAGCTACTTTATGCATATCACCCTATTCGTTGATATGTCACATTGATGGGCCTAAAACCGAGGCCTTTCCGCCAGTGAAGCGCAAATCGCTAACTGAGCTAATGCCAAGCCTGCTTAAAGATTAATTGTTGGATACATCCTCGTGTTGTTAATAATCCTAATTAAGTCATTCCTCCCCCACCCTGCAGTGTAGAGCGCAGGGAGCCTCATAATGAAAAGAATGTTATTTAATGCAACGCAATCTGAAGAATTGCGCGTTGCGATTGTCGATGGTCAAAAACTCATCGATCTCGATATTGAATCCGCTGGACGTGAACAACGTAAAAGCAATATCTACAAAGGCGTGATTACACGCATTGAACCCTCTCTTGAAGCAGCATTTGTCAACTACGGTACCGACCGTCATGGTTTTTTACCTTTCAAAGAAATCGCGCGTAGCTACTTAAAAGGTGATGGCGAGAGTGGCAAACGTATACAAGATCAAATCAAAGAAGGTCAGGAACTTATCGTTCAGGTTGATAAAGATGAGCGTGGCAACAAAGGTGCCGCCCTGACTACATTTATCTCCTTGGCTGGTCGTTATCTGGTATTGATGCCGAACAATCCACGTGGTGGTGGCGTTTCTCGCCGCATCGAAGGCGAAGATCGCAATGAATTGCGTGACACCATGGCACAGTTGGAATTGCCTGCCGGCATGAGCATGATTGCGCGTACTGCTGGTATTGGCCGTACTGCAGAAGAGTTGCAGTGGGATTTGAATTATTTGATTCAATTATGGACGGCTGTAGAAAATGCCTCCACTATCCAAGAAGGCCCTTTCTTGATTTATCAAGAAGGCAGTTTGGTCATCCGTGCTATTCGTGACTACTTCCAACCGGATATCGGCGAAATTTTGATTGATACGCCTGATATCTATGAACAAGCCGTTCAGTTTATGAATCATGTAATGCCTAACAATGTCACCAAGGTGAAGTTGTATCAGGACCAGATTCCTCTATTCTCCCGATTCCAAATTGAACATCAAATCGAAACCGCGTTTGCGCGTGAAGTTAGATTACCTTCAGGTGGCGCAATTGTGATTGACCATACCGAAGCTCTAGTTTCTATTGACGTAAACTCTGGACGTGCTACCAAGGGTAGCGATATTGAGCAAACCGCGTTCAATACTAACCTTGAGGCCGCTGAAGAGGTAGCTCGTCAATTAAGACTGCGCGATATTGGCGGTTTGATTGTGATCGACTTTATTGATATGGAAAATCAACGCAATCAGCGCGATGTAGAAAACCGTTTACGCGACGCACTGCATTATGACCGTGCACGCGTTCAAACCGGCAAGATCTCTCGCTTTGGTTTGCTCGAGTTATCCCGTCAACGCCTGCGTCCAAGCTTGGGTGAAGGCAACCATATCCCATGCCCACGTTGTCATGGCATTGGCCATATCCGTGGTATTGAATCCACCGCTTTGCATATCTTGCGCATCACACAAGAAGAAGCTATGAAAGAAAACAGCAAAGCGATTCAGGTGCAATTGCCTGTCGAGGCAGCTACCTTCTTATTGAATGAAAAGCGCTCAGATATTCATAAAATTGAACAACGTACCGGCGTTGAAATTATTCTTATTCCGAACATCCATCTTGAAACGCCTAATTACAGCATCGTTAGAATTAAAACGGATGATAGCCGCGATGATGGTCCAAGAAGCTATGAGTTGGTAGAAATGCCCACCGAGGAAGAATTGTCAGCCGCGCAACAAGAGGTTCCAGCTGCAAAAATGCAAGCGGCAGTTAAAGGCATTACTCCAGTTGCCCCTGCGCCTATGGCTAAAGTTGAGCAAAATGGCTTGTTGAGTAAAATCAAGAAAACCATCGCTAGCTTGTTTGCACGTGAGAAAGACGAAGGCAAAGACAAATTCGACCACAACGGCAATCGCCGTGACCGAAACCGTAGAAGTCGCGGTGGTCGTAACCGTAATGACCGTAACCAGGCACGCTTTGAGCCTAATGGTCAAAAAGAGCAACGCCCACCATTTACGCCACGCAATGAGCAAGCAGCAGCAAAACCACAACAAGCTGCCATTGTGGAGTCTGATGCTAACGCTGCTTCACCTCAGGGACTTGGACAACAAGAAGGTAGAGAGAATCGCGAATCACGCAATAGCCGCCGCAATAGAAATCGTCGCGATCGCAACCGTCAGAATCGCCAAGGAGAAGTGGGTGAAAAACCATTTACCCCTAATCCAGTTGCTGAACAAGTCACTACTGAATCAACAGCTAGTCCAGCGAAAGTTGAAACTGTGGTTGTAGAAATACCTGCAGCGAATAACAATGAAGTTGCGGCCAAACCTGCAAAAACGACCTCTGTCAAAGCAGAGAAAGCTGCAAGACCAGCGAAGAAGACGGCGCCTGCGAAAGCAAGTGAGGCCTTGCCAGAAATTGTAGAGACCAAGGCCAAGCCTGCTGCTAATGAGGTAGCTGAAGTTGATGCAGATGATAAGCCAGGCAAGAAAAAGGCACGCACTCCAGCACGCAAACCTGCTAAGACTAGCAAGGCAGGCAAAGCGGATAATGCTGAAGTGTCAATCCAATTGGTTGAAACAAAGTCAGATGCAGTTGCCAGCGTAGTCAACGAAGCGAGCGCTCCGTCACCTGCAAATAAACCTAAAAAAGCTGCCGCTTGGCAAAAGAAAGATGCCAAACCAGCGAAAGATGAGCCATTGATGATTGTTCAAACCAATCCCAATGAGTAAGTCTTGATAGAACAAAAAAGCCTTGGCATTGCCAAGGCTTTTTTATTGTCCATGTCTTATAGAAATATTAGTTACTATCCCCTACATCTGCTCCATAAAACATGGTCTTAAGCTTTTTCAATTGATCGCGATAATCGGCAGCTTTTTCAAACTCCAAATTCTTGGCGCTATCATGCATGGCTTTTTCTAAACGTTTGATCTCTTTAAGCATCTGCTTCTCTGACAAGGCGTGATAACTCTTCAGTTCTTGTGCTGCTTTTCGTTCCTGCACAATTTCATCTTTGGTATAAGCCCCCTCAATGATATCTTTAATACGCTTGCTTACTCCTTTAGCAACGATGCCATGCTCTTCGTTGAATGCTAGCTGCTTGGCACGACGACGACCCGTTTCATCCATGGCCATCTTCATGGACTTGGTGATTTGATTGGCATAAAAAATTACCCGGCCATTCAGATTACGCGCAGCACGACCTGCAGTCTGTATTAGCGAGCGACTGGAGCGCAAAAAGCCCTCCTTGTCCGCATCCAACACTGCTACCAAGGCCACTTCTGGAATATCCAAGCCCTCACGCAACAAATTAATTCCAACGAGGACATCAAACTCACCTAAACGCAAATCACGAATGATTTCTACACGCTCTACGGTATCAATATCGGAATGCAAGTAACGTACTTTAATGCCATGCTCTGACAAGTAATCGGTCAAGTCTTCGGCCATACGCTTGGTTAGCGTAGTCGCCAACACACGCTGTTGTTGCTGCACACATACCTGAATTTCTGAGAGCAAATCATCTACTTGGGTATCTGCTGGTTTAACAGTGATCTCTGGATCAACTAAGCCAGTCGGCCTAACCACTTGCTCCACAACTTGTTGGGTATGGCTTTCCTCATAATCTGCTGGAGTTGCCGAAACAAAGATTGCTTGGGGCATAATTCTTTCGAACTCCTCAAACTTGAGAGGACGGTTATCCAGAGCTGAGGGCAGACGGAAACCATAGTCCACCAAGTTAGCCTTGCGCGACAAATCACCACGGAACATCCCGCCGATTTGCGGAATAGTGACATGACTCTCATCGAGTATCATCAAAGCATTTTTGGGTAGATAGTCAATCAATGTTGGCGGTGCATCTCCTGGCGCACGACCTGATAAATGTCTGGAGTAATTTTCAATCCCTTTACAAAAACCAATCTCATTCAGCATTTCTAAGTCAAAACGTGTACGTTGCTCGATACGTTGCGCCTCAAGTAACTTATTGTTCTTAATAAAGAAATCGACGCGCTCGCGCAGTTCTGCCTTGATTTTCTCAATCGCCAATAAAGTGGTTTCACGCGGAGTCACGTAGTGACTGGATGGATATACCGTGTAACGTGCCACCTTATTCAAAATTTGCCCGGTTAAAGGATCAAACAGCGTGAGATGGTCAATCTCATCATCAAACAGAGAGATACGCACTGCGGTTTCGCTGTTTTCTGCAGGGAAAACATCAATCACGTCACCGCGTACACGGAAACAACCTCGGGAGAAGTCAAAGTCATTACGCTCATATTGCATACCAATCAAGCGCATCACCACATCGCGCTGACTCATTTTGTCACCCTGTTGTAGGTGTAATACCATGCCATGGTAATCCACTGGGTCGCCGATACCGTAAATTGCCGATACAGAAGCCACGATAATACTGTCAGGGCGCTCTAGTAATGCCTTGGTTGCGGATAAGCGCATCTGCTCTATATGCTCATTAATGCTGGAATCTTTCTCAATAAACAAATCACGCGAAGGGACATAAGCTTCCGGCTGATAATAATCGTAATAAGAAACGAAATATTCAACCGCGTTATTAGGAAAGAACTCTTTAAATTCTGCATACAATTGTGCGGCCAATGTTTTATTGGGAGCCATCACAATGGCAGGACGGCCTGAGCGCGCAATCACATTGGCCATGGTGTAAGTTTTACCAGAACCCGTCACACCTAATAGGGTTTGATATTTCAAACCATCATTAATGCCATTCAATAGCTTCTCTATGGCTTGAGGTTGATCTCCTGCTGGAGGAAACGGCTGAAATAACTGGTACTGACTGTTGGGAAAAGAGACAAACACAAATCACCTCGATAGTTAGCCTTTGATTTTATCAGGCAATCTCTAGATAAAGCTAATAACTCGCAGCGAATCTATAGTGCATGTTGGATGTAATTCTAAAAAGCGAACTTTATCCTGATAACCATTGTCATTAAGAGGACTTTAAATATTTCCCTACGTCAATGATAAGGCCAGGTATTCCTCTATGAATCAAATTACCGCAACAAACTCCATCATGAGTCATATCGCCAACAGAAAAAAATTATTTGCTTTTGGCATGTTGATTACTTTTTCTTTATTGATGTTGCAGGCTAAACCCAGCCATGCCTATGACAAAGCCAAATTATTTGATGCCTTTTTATCTATTGTCATGATCAAAGGCTACACCATGGACGGCAGTATGGCCTATGGTTCTGGCGTTGTTGTTTCGCAGAATAAGGTATTGACCAACTGCCATATCATGCGGGAGACAAAAGAGCCTTGGGTGGCCAAGGGTGAAGATACCTTTGCTATTAGTTCGGTGCAGGCCGATCGTTATCACGACTTATGCTTGGTTCATGTTGATAACCTTCCTTACAAGCCAGCTTTGATTGGTTCGATTAGCCAACTCAACAAAGGTGCTCCTATCGTCAGTATAGGTCACTCTAGCGCTAACCCTTCACCAGTGACGGCCATAGGCAAAGTGCGAGCGGTATATCCTTTCCATGAGGGATTGGTGATTAGTGGCACTGCCCGATTCAGTATGGGCGCGAGTGGAAGCGGTATGTTTGATGATGTAGGCAATTTGATTGGGATTAATACCTTTAAGTCACCAGGCCGCAATGCGTATTTCTATGCCCTGCCAATTGAATGGCTCAAGCAGGTTGAGAAATTACCTGTTGAGACGAAATTTCCTATCCCAGGCAAAGCCTTTTGGGAAGAGGCCGAACAGGACAAACCTTACTTTATGCAAGTGGTACAACCTGAACTGAATGGAAATTGGGCAGCATTGCAAGAAATTGCTTTGAAGTGGACCAAGGCTGAAGCGAATAACGCCGAGGCATGGTACGAATTGGGTTTTGCACTTGAGATGAACAAACAAACGGTGCAAGCTTTAGATGCCTACCGTAAAGTTTTGAAACTCAATCCACAGCACACAGAAGCGATGTTTAGATTAGGTTTAAACGCCGCTGAAAAAGGCAATCAGAGCGAACTGGAGAGTTTGCAAAAGCAATTGGCTACCCTGGACAGTGACCTTGCGGATCAGTTAAGCAAGATAGCCAATTGTAAATCTGAGTGTTAATCAGCTAATTATGGGCTTTTGCTGTTTATCCCAACTAATTTTATGAGTAAAATTACGGGTTTGATTTCCCCTACAAGGATTGCAACCCGTCATGTCAGGCTCGCCACTCTCACAACGCGTTTTATCGATTAAAGAATCCCCGACTTTGGCGGTAACAGCCAAAGCCGCAAGACTCAAGGCCGAAGGAAAAGATATTATCGGTCTTGGTGCAGGCGAGCCGGACTTCGATACTCCCCAACACATCAAAGACGCTGCTAAGAAAGCTATCGATAGTGGCTTTACCAAATACACCCCTGTCGCTGGTATTCCCGGTTTGAAAAAAGCCATCGTGGCAAAATTCAAACGTGACAATCAGTTAGATTACAACGAAAAGCAAGTCATCGTCGGCGTAGGCGGTAAACAGTGTATTTTTAATTTAGCCTTAGCCGTTCTCAATCCTGGAGATGAAATTGTAGTCCCAGCACCTTACTGGGTCTCATACGCTGATATTGGTATGGTGGCTGGTGCAAAGCCTGTGATTATTGAGTGTGGCATTGAGCAGGACTTCAAACTTAAGCCTGAGCAATTGCAAGCCGCCATCACAGCAAAAACCAAGCTTTTCATGATTAACTCGCCATCTAACCCAACTGGCTCAGTGTACACGCTAGATGAGCTGAAGGCCTTGGGCGAGGTGCTAAAACAACATCCGCACGTACTCGTTGCGACAGATGATATGTATGAACATGTCAATCTGACTGGCCAACCTTTTTATAACATCTTAAATGCAACACCCGAATTGAAAGATCGTTGCATCGTGCTGAATGGAGTTTCCAAAGCATACTCTATGACAGGCTGGCGTATTGGTTATGCTGCTGGTCCAGAAGCGATTATTAAAGCCATGGAAATTCTGCAATCACAATCCACTTCTAACCCAACCTCTATTTCCCAAGTTGCTGCACAAGCTGCTTTAGAAGGCCCGCAAGAGTGCATACAACCCATGGTGAAAGCATTTATTGAACGTCATGCGTTTGTCGTCGACCGTTTTAATCAAATGCCAGGCCTGAATTGCATTAAAGCTGGTGGTGCTTTCTACGCCTTCCCTGACGCCCGAGCAGCCATTGAGAATCTCTTCAAAAAAGGAAAAATCCCTGTTGCAACCGACCTAGCCTTGGCAGATTATTTATTGGATGAATTCGGTGTAGCGGTCGTACCAGGTAGTGCCTTTGGTGCAGAAGGCTATTTCCGTATTTCATTTGCCACCTCGATGGAGAATTTAAAGAACGCTTTGGACAGAATTGAACGTGCTTTAAGCGTTTAATGGTAATAAATTTGCGCTTTTTCGCAGATTGCTTATTGACCAAAACGGCTCAAATCTTTATTATCACGCCTTCACCGATTCCCCGATAGCTCAGTCGGTAGAGCAACGGACTGTTAATCCGTGTGTCGCTGGTTCGAGCCCAGCTCGGGGAGCCAAATTTAAATACCCGCTTAGGCGGGTATTTTTCTTTCTAAAGTTTGCGCTAAATCAATCTTGGCTCTTATCAATCGTTCTAGCATTTTGTTGTAACCATAAAACAACAAAGGAATTGATGATGCTAGATATCTTATTTAAAACGCCCGTGGGTTTATTATCTGTCCTCACACTGGTGATGGTGTTTGTCATCATGGGCTTTATATATCGCTACTTCTACAAAAAAATGCTTGAGGAACGCAAAGGCAAATAAGTCAATTGTAGGATAGATACTGCACTAATTCTTGCTGATGTATAATCAGACTCATCTTATTTTTTTGCTCGAGCTTCGATATGAAACCAAATAGATTTACCCAATTCGCCCAAGCCATCATGAGTGGAATAGGACAAATCGTCTTACTGGTCATTACCTTGGCGACTGTGTTTGGTATCGCCCAAGAGATAGGTATTATTTGGAGTAATCGTGCCATCGCGGTCAGTGATATCTTGATGCTATTCCTCTACCTCGAGGTGATGTCCATGTTGAATCACTATCTTGGTTCAGGCAATTTGCCGGTGAGATACCCACTCTATATCGGCATTATTGCGCTGGCGCGTTTTTTGGTGCTGGATATCAAAGAGCTTGATGGCTTAAGAATGTTTGCTTTGTCTGGTTCAATTCTGTTAATTTCACTCGCCATTTTAATTGTGCGATATGGTCATGTGCGTTTCCCCTATAACGACGACTAATCAAGAGTCATTAGATGCAAATTAATTGGAATGAATTTAGCCCAATAGCGTCTTTTGCTGGCGGTTTGTTAATTGGTTTATCGGCGGCTCTATTGCTGTTATTAAATGGCCGTGTTGCTGGAATCTCAGGGATTATCAGACAAGCCATTTTCGCTTCGAATAAAGAGATGACATGGCGCTTGAGTTTTATTTTAGGCATGCTGATTTCTCCATCAATTTATTTTGTTTTATTCCCCTACGCTCCCATTCAAATCCATGACAATGTCACTTTATTAATGATTGCTGGAGTACTTGTTGGCTATGGCACCTCAATGGGGGCTGGTTGCACTAGCGGACATGGAATTTGCGGCCTATCCAGATTATCCTTGCGATCACTGACCGCTGTCGTGTTATTTATGTCAGCCGCGATGCTAACAACTTTCTTGGTAAAACATTTCTAAGATGAATATGCTGATGCTCATCATCTCATTATTTTGTGGCTTGATCTTCGGGTTAGGTTTGCTTATTTCTGGAATGGCAAATCCGCAGAAAGTATTGGGTTTTCTTGACATCACCGGTCTTTGGGATCCAAGTCTGATCCTGGTAATGGCTGGGGCTATATTGGCTGCTTTACTGCCGTTTCAATGGGCTAAAAATCAGTCGCGCAGTCTGTTAGGACAAACCATGCAATTACCTGACAAAACGCAAATTGATAGACCGCTTATTGTAGGTAGCCTTCTGTTTGGGATAGGTTGGGGGTTAGCGGGGATATGCCCCGGCCCCGCGATAGTGTTGCTGGGGCTCAAGCAAATCAATGCAATTTATTTTGTGTTGGCGATGTTGGCTGGGATGTGGATATTTCAAATACTGCAAAAACGCAAATAGATCTCAGTGTTACCTCAAAGCTCTCACCTCGGGCAAATTCCTCCACCAACCATATACATCCATGCCACACCCAAACACATACCGATCTGGCACTTGTAGTCCAACATAATCCGCTTGAACCGGCTTTTTATTTGGTAACACTTTCTCAAATAACACAGCTATTTTGACTTGCTTAGCCCCCATGTCGAGACATTTCTGCTTGATTGCGGCTAGGGTGATGCCTTGATCTAGGATGTCATCTAATATCAGTACAACCCTACCCTGCACGTTCAGAGGCGGCTCAACTTTCCAAATCAACTCTGCACCCGATGTTTGCATGCCATAGCGAGATGCTTGTACATAGTCAAAATGCAGAGGGAATGTAAGTTTAGCGAGCAACTGTCCAGCGAAGTAGACTGCTCCACCCATCACTGCCAAAACAATCGGCTCAACACTCTCGAAATCCTGACAGATTTGATTGGCTACCAAGTCTGCTGCCTTTTGCACTTGTGAGCAATTGAAGACTATATCCGAGGAGTCTAATATTTGCTGAGGAGACATAGTCGATGAACTCATATTGTTATTTCGCTCCAAAACCACTAAATATCACTCTAATCGTACGGAATACAATCAGCAAGTCGAGCCAAAATGAGAAATGTTTGATGTAGTAGAAATCATAAGTCAACTTAGTCCACGCTTGATCTGAATTAGAAGTATACCCATGCATAACCTGCGCCCAACCAGAGATACCTGGGCGAACAATGGCACGATAAGCATAAAAAGGTACGCTCTTTTCATATTCCGCATGCAATACCGCGGTTTCAGGTCTAGGTCCAATCAAGCTCATATCGCCTTTTAATACATTCCATAACTGAGGTAACTCATCCAATCTATATTTACGTAATTTAGCGCCTATAGGAGTTACGCGATGATGATCATCAGACAGCTTTTGCGGTTTACTTGAGTCTTGGGGTGTCATCGTACGAAATTTATACATAGCAAACTTTTTCCCAGCCAATCCAATGCGTTCTTGAACAAATAAAACACTACCATATCCGTCACGCGATACTATCAAAGCAACCAATAAAGAGAGCAGGATAATCACTGGAGAAAAAACAATAATTAATAATGATTCAATCAAACGTTTGATTGCCATATACAATTTGGATGGGGCTAACACACCAAAATTATTTTCCATCAAATGGTTGATGTCCACACTACCGGTCATCGCCTCGTACAAGTGATTTGCGCTATAGACAGGAATACCATTGATGGCTGCATGCGCTACAAAACTTTCCCACTCTTTACTTAAATTACCAGATCTAAAATCTACAACAAGACCATCAAAAGATCGTAAAGCGCTAATTTGATGTTGTAGCGTCAATGTTTCACTTAATAGAGAAAATTTATGTGGTTTAATAGATTTAAATCGGTCTGTAATTCCGCAGGGAATAAGCGCTAGATTAAGCCGACTTTTATTCACATTGGCCTTAATCATCAAACTCAATTGAATGGCACTAATCACAAAGCCTGTCAGTAGTATCTTAATGGAATAAGGCAGACGAAATACTAAAATGACCAACATCAAAGAAATATAAATAGCCAACAACATATTGATTGAACTGCTTATTTTTTGATTTCCGGCAAATCTATCAAAGCGATAAATCATAATTAGAGTAAAAACATATGCCAGAAGATTGACGTAAGTCGATGTTTGTATCGTTGGGACCAAAAAGTTTTGTAAATAATTAACCTTTACTGGCATTAAGAGCACAGGTAACGCGATTAAAACCGAACAACAAATTAGTAAAAATATAGCTTGCAAGCCATAACGCAAAATGGTCATTAATAATGCCTTAAATTTATAATTAAATTATCCTGAGCTTTTGACTATCCTCAGAATTAGAACTTTCTTTATTTTATTCAGAATATTCGCGCATAGATAGAAAAAAGATAAATACATGGGGAGTTTTTCAATTTCATGAAAAACCTTCCAGTTATATTTTATCAAGGATAGCTTTTTACTAGATACGGAGTTGGGTGTTTGTCGATAATCTGCTAAACAAATTTTAAGGCCGTATGCACATGGAATTTTATTGAGCAATCTTAGCCATAATGCATAATCCTGTCGCTTAATCAGCTCTGGAAAGTATGCTTTTCCAATGTGTTCTGCATCATATATAACCGTTGAGCAGACTAATTTGTTTTCATAGAGCAGTTGCTTACGACTCACCTGTTCTGGAATATCATATTTAGTTTGTAAAGGTTGTGAGTCTTGATCTATCAAATCATAGGCTGTGTAAGAAAAAGCGACTTGGCTTTTTGTCATAAAATCAATTTGGTGCATTAACTTCTCAGCACGCCATCTATCATCACTATCAAGAAAGGCAATATACCTCCCCTGAGCTTTTTTAATTCCTATATTTCTTGCATGCGCAGGACCAGATTGTTTTCGTAATTTATAAAATTTCACCCTCGTATCGCGCTGCTGCAGGTCCTTTATAAATTGTTTGGTTTTATCTTTAGAACAGTCATCGACCACAATAATTTCTATATTGGAATATGTCTGATCCAGCACAGATTGAACAGCCTCAATCACGTAAGGCATGGAATTATGCGTGGGCATAACAACTGACACTAAATCTTGCTTAACATTATTAGACATACATTCCTCTCAATTTGAATATTATTGTTGAGTACTAGATAGATTTAATTAATAAGGGTCACCGTAGAGTTTCGTTAATGCCTTAACCGCTAAATCATTGTTGTTATTTTCCTGATCAAGCGCATATAAGCTTTCACGCTGACTAAAAGGCCAAGTAATTAAAAATCGATTTTCTGAGATTTTTTTATAGACATAGCCATTCATGCGAATCATCCAATACATCCAGATATCATCTGATAAAGGGCTAGCAAGTTGAAATATTTGTGATTGACATACATCATGGTGGAATACATCTGGTGGATACAAAACACCTGCCCCTGATGTCGCAAGTAGAAATCTAGGATTGATGACATCTGAAAAACCAACATCATGTTTCCATTGATGATAGGGATTAGGTTTTTTTGTTATATCCAGCGTAATTAAATGGCCTCGGTTACAAATCACCTCACGCTTATGAGGTTGAAACGAATTAATTAATCTTTCGACCATTTTTGCTTCATAGAAAAGATCATCATCCACAGTAATCACATAGCAATTTGGGTAAGCCTGCAAAGTAGGAATAATTTTTTTATAAGATTTTGTATCCTCACAAAAATGAATTTTTAAACCATCGCTACACAAGCCAAGTACCTCGTTAGGTATTGTTGACTGATCTGTATAAGCAATCCACAGCACGACTTGGTCTGGTTTTATTGTTTGCGTAAGCAAACATCTCAATGTGTAGACTAGTGTTTTGTATCTTGCTGGATATGATGTTAAAGATAGGATGAGTGGCGCATCTAAATCATGCTTTTTCTGCGGATGCCTACGAAACCACCAACGATATTGGACAACCCCTATGGCGATCATACCAAGGAGAAATCTCAATAAGGCAAATACTCTAAGTTGCCGAAGAATACGATAGAGAAATAGGTTTTTTAAAATGCTAAACAAAGCATGAAAGTAATGCATTCGATCGATCCATTTTTGTTGGAATTTTTATTAAAAAATCAGTTATTTTTTTGCGATATGACTCGTAGCTGAGCCATATTTATTTCTTATTCACATTATTATTAGTTTGTAAAAACGCAGTAATAAGCGACATTCAATAGCAAAGGATATATTAATTTTTCTATATGCTTTAATGTCACACACTTAATAGCTTAGATTATAATAGCCAAAACAGCAAAAATTTTAAACATAAAAGCAAGAATATATTATGAAAATTAGACACTCTATCAAGTATTACTTGATTTACTTCTGCGCTTTTTTCATCATGAGCGTCGCTTATTGGATGAAAAAACATTTTGGCCAAGTCAGCCTGAATGAAATAGTGACCAATGTGGTATTGGCCAATAATATTGGCGCATTACCTAACTTACACATCTATCAATATTTTATATATAACCCTCTTGCACTTACCTTAATCATCATTCTGCTAGAGCGCATGGTGAGTTATTGTTTGCAGCATGGTGTTAGAAAAATGGTCGCGCAAATGATTGATCATCATGTATGGAGTCATGTTAAGCGCACCATCTCTAGGATTTATCAATTTAATGTACCGCTCGCGCTACTTGGAATTTCTTGTTTATATTTTTTAACATCGATAAGCAATATTTCATCATTTTCTTCTGGGATGATTTCCCATTCCTTAGACTTTTACCAACAGAATTACCACATTGGAAGTGTCACTCATCCAACTCCAGCCAAAAAAAATCTTATTTATATCTATGTTGAAGGCCTAGAAAACACCTACAGTGATCTCAACTTTTTTAGTAAGGATCATCTATTTCAAATGCACGCATTAGAGGATAGCAAATATGGCTATACCTATCACTTCGATCGATTTAAGCAATATGAAGGGGCCAACTTTACTATCGCTGGATTAGCGGCTACTCAATGTGGTTTACCCATCACACCACAAGTGATGCAAGCATCCAAAACTTTCGAAAGATTTAAGAAAAGGCAATTTTTACAGGTGAAATGTTTGGGTGACTACCTTACGGAGCAAGGATATTACAACGTCTTTATGGGCGGTGCGTCTTTAGAATATGCAAAAAAGGGAAATTTTTTTAGGAGTCACCAATATCATGAAGTCTATGGCAGAGAAGAATGGCAACGTTTAAAAATTTCTTCTAGCGACTTTCACAAACTGGGGGGCTGGGGATTGTATGACGATAGTCTATTTCGCCAAGCCAAAGATAAAGTACTAGAGCTTCATAAAACCAAACAGCCATTTAATTTAACCATGCTGACCGTTGATACGCATATGCCCATAGGCTACTTATCCAATACATGCAATAACGCGAATTTCAAGGCGACCGTATTTACTGACATCATTGAATGTACGGCTTATCTTGTATATGACTATATAGAATTTTTACAGGCGAATGGCATATTAAAAAATACATTAGTGGTCATTAGCGGCGACCACATTGGTATGGATGGTTTATCAATTTCCAATAAATTAAAACTCAATCCCAATCGAACAGTATTTAATCTATTTATATCGCCCACCCCATTAGAAATAAATAGAAAAGAGTTTTCTCATTTTTCCATGTTGCCAAGCGTTTTAGAGGCTCTGGATTTTAAGGTAGAAGGCAAACGTCTTGGGCTAGGTTTGTCTGGGTTTGGCGAGATTGATGATATGTTAAAGAAGACACATCTGGACTATATGTCTCCTCAAACAATCAACCCAAGAATTATTGCACCGTCAGATTATTACAATCGCTTTTGGTAGAAATGATAAGACATTATCGGAATAGATAAACTCGAAATCTAATCAAATAATATTGTTTGACTCAATGGCAGTCCAGCCGCATCCTTTTTAGAGACTATGGGGTCGACACCTGCTAAACGCCAATCAATCTGCACTGCTGGATCATTCCAAAGAAGCACATGCTCATCATTAGGGTAATAGTATTCAGTCGCTTTATAAAGCACTTCTGCTGTTTCTGATAAGGTTAAAAAACCATGAGCAAAGCCTTCTGGAATCCATAATTGTTTTTTATTGTTTGCAGATAAGACTACGCTGACCGATTGTCCAAATGTTGGTGATGAGCGACGAATATCCAAGGCGATATCCAGAATTTCTCCATGTACTACACGCACGAGTTTGCCTTGAGGATGCGGAAATTGATAATGCAAACCGCGTAAAACATTTTGATTTGATAGACTATGATTATCTTGTACAAAAGTAACTGGATAACCTACTGCCTGTTCAAATTTCTGCTGATGAAAGCTTTCGAAAAAAAAGCCTCTATCATCGCCAAATACTTTTGGCTCAATTAGCACAACATCCGAAATTTTTTGAGGAGTGAATTGCACTAATAAACTCTCTCTTTAAGAATTCTGAGCAAATATTCACCATAACTATTTTTACTTAATGGGCTAGCAAGTTTTAGCAATTGCTCTCCATCAATCCAACCTTGACGAAAAGCGATTTCTTCAGGACAGCTAATTTTTAAACCCTGTCTACTCTCGATAGTGGAAATGAACTTTCCAGCTTCCATCAAGGCGTCATGCGTTCCGGTATCTAACCAGGCATAACCCCGACCCATGACTTCTATGGTTAGTTGATTCTGTTTTAAATAGCTCTGATTGATATCCGTTATTTCCAGCTCTCCGCGTGCAGATGGCTTTAATGATTTGGCTATCTCGACAACTTGCGCATCATAAAAATAGAGTCCAGTGACTGCATAATTAGACTTGGGATGAAGTGGCTTTTCTTCGATTGAAATAACCCGATTATCTGCATCAAATTCAGCCACACCATAGCGCTCAGGATCTTGAACATGATAAGCAAACACAGTTGCCCCAGTAGTGCGCTGGGAAGCATGATTGAGCAATAAATTAAAATCATGCCCATAGAATATATTGTCACCCAATATCAAAGCAGAGGGCGATTGGTTTAAGAAGGATTCCCCAATAATAAAAGCTTGTGCTAAGCCATCAGGATTGGGCTGAATAGCATACTCCAAGGACATTCCCCATTGCGATCCATCCCCTAACATTTGCTGGAATCTAGGTGTGTCTTGAGGAGTTGAAATAATTAGAATTTCTCGCATACCCGCCAGCATCAATGTACTGAGCGGATAGTAAATCATCGGCTTATCATAGACCGGCAACAATTGCTTAGAGATGGCCAAGGTAGCTGGATACAGCCTAGTCCCTGACCCTCCTGCAAGAATGATGCCTTTACGATTTTGCACTCAATGCTCCTAATTTATTCAGTTCTGCTACAACACTTTTCACTTCTGCTTGCCATGTAGGAAGTGACAACCCGAACGTCTCAATAATTTTTTTGGTACTTAGTCTAGAGTTAATGGGTCGTGCCGCTGGCAATGGATATTCACTGGTCTTGATAGGCTTAATATTTGCTGCTTTCAATTTGCTAGGCATTCCCAATTTATCAGCCGTCTCTACTACCAATTTTGCATACTCATACCAACTGGTGTCACCCTTGCATACTAAATGATACGTGCCAAATTTACGATAAGAGCCGGGCTCTGCTAGCTGCTTGATAATTTCTGCTACAGCATCGGCTAAAACTCTTGCTGAAGTGGGTGATCCAATTTGATCTGACACAACACTCATACGCTCTCTCTCTTGAGCCAGCTTCAACATTGTTTTAAGAAAGTTTTCGCCATGAGCACCAAAAACCCAACTAGTTCTCAGAATAATATGCTTAGCGACCATTTTTCTTACTGCGTCTTCGCCCAACCATTTAGTCTTACCATAAACAGAGCTTGGTGTTGCCTCATCATCTTCTTGGTAAGGCTTTTCTTTCTTTCCATCAAATACATAATCCGTTGAGAAATGCACCATCGGTATATTTTCTCTTGAGGCATAGCGCGCCAAAATCTTAGGGGCTTGTGCATTGATAGCATGCGCCGTAGTGGGTTCGCTTTCAGCCAAATCAACAGCGGTATAGGCCGCAGGATTTACAATAATATCGGGTTTAATTTTTTGTAACATCAGCTCAATTGCAGCTGACTGCCTAAAGTCACACTCTTTGACATCGACTCCAACTACATCACCAAGCGGTTTTAAACTGCGCATTAATTCATGTCCAACCTGACCATTTTTGCCTGTGACTAATATCTTCATACTCCACTTTCGTTTTGGTAATGCTGTTTAATCCAATCTCGGTAACTGCCACTCGTGACATGTTCAATCCAGTCAGGATGAGCTAGGTACCAGCGTATTGTTTTCTCGAGTCCTGATGCAAAGGTTTCTTTAGGTAACCAAGCTAAATCATGCCTAATTTTACTCGCATCGATAGCGTAACGCTTGTCATGACCCGGCCTGTCTGCCACAAAGCTAATTTGTGTTTGATAAGAGCGACCATCTGCTCTAGGTTGCAGTTCATCTAATATAGAACAAATCATCTTAACCACATCAATATTAGCTTGTTCATTGCAACCACCAATATTGTAAGTTTCTCCCACTTTGCCTTGTGCCAAGACGGTTCTAATTGCTGAGCAGTGATCTTTCACATATAGCCAATCTCTGATTTGTTGGCCATCTCCATAGATAGGCAAAGGCTTGCCCGCTAGCGCATTAATAATCATCAATGGAATTAGCTTTTCAGGGAAATGGAATGGACCATAATTGTTCGAGCAATTGGTTGTTAGTACAGGTAATTGATAAGTGTGATGCCAGGCTCTCACCAAATGATCTGATGAGGCTTTTGTAGCGGCATATGGGCTATTCGGCTGATACATATGCTGTTCAGTGAATGCTGGCTCATGCGCTTGTAAAGATCCATAAACCTCATCTGTAGAAACATGTAAAAAACGGAATTGCAAACGCTTAGCATCATCTAAACTTTGCCAATAGTCTCTTACTGACTCCAATAAGTTGAATGTGCCTAGGACATTGGTTTGAATAAAATCTGCAGGACCATGGATAGATCGATCGACATGACTTTCAGCGGCAAAATTGATGACTGCTCTTGGTTGATATTGCTCAAGTAGTTGGGAGACTAGATTGCGGTCGGCGATATCACCTTGGACAAATATATGATGTGGATGATTTTTAAGCGATGCTAAATTTTCTAAGTTACCGGCGTAAGTCAGCTTGTCTAAATTGATTAAAGCCTCATCTGACTGGGCAATCCAATCAAGTACAAAGTTTGATCCAATAAACCCTGCTCCACCTGTGACCAGTATCATATTTAGCTATTTAACGCCTATTGATGAAGTGTTTTTGAGTATGTTTGCCAACGCCAAGTATCAGCACACATTTGCTGGATATTGTATTTTGCCTGCCAACCCATCAATGTTTTTGCCAAACTTGGATCAGCATAACAAATTGCGACATCCCCTGCCCGTCTTTGCGTAATTTGATATGGCACACTCTGCTCTGTCACTTGCTCGAATGCATGTACTAATTCAAGCACGCTATGAGGCTGGCCTGTCCCTAAATTCACAGTAATGGAAGTATTCTTCTCAAGCATATAGCGTAGGCTTTCTAGATGCCCAGCAGCCAAATCTTGAATATGAATATAATCGCGCAATCCAGTACCATCTGGGGTTGGGTAATCATTGCCAAACACGTTCAAATGGGTCAACTCACCACTGGCTACTTTGGCAATATAGGGCATTAAATTATTGGGAATACCATTAGGATCCTCGCCTATGTATCCGGAAGGATGGGCGCCCACAGGATTAAAGTAGCGTAATATTCCCACCCGCCAACTTGCGTCACTGGCTTGAATATCCCGCAGAATCTGCTCCACCATATACTTGGTTTGACCATAAACGTTGCTTGGGCTTAACGCTGACTGCTCATGATACTTGCCAACACCATCATCTCCATAAACAGTCGCAGAAGATGAAAATAAGAGCGTTTTGACACCAAATGACTGCATAGCCTGAAATAAACTTAGGCTGCCTGAAATATTATTTTCGTAATAGCGCATGGGCTGTGACTGTCCCTCACCCACGGCTTTCAATCCAGCAAAATGGATAACTGCGTCTATCGGATTATTCTGAAATACTTGATGCAAACATTGATCGTCACGAATATCACCTTGGATAAAGCTGACTTTTTTTCCGCTGATTTTTTCCACACGTTGGACAACATCTGCTTTGCTATTACTGAGATTATCCAGCATGATCACTTGATAGTCAGCTTCAAGCAATTGCACGGCGGTGTGCGAACCTATATACCCTGTACCTCCGGTGATTAGTATCGTTTTTTTTGTCATTACAAATAATCTATCCCTGTAAATTTTCGTATATCGCGAAGCTGGCGTTTTGTTGGTCGCCCAGTGCCTCGCTCACGCTTACCATGCTCAGCCAACTTGGTGACTTTTGCATCTTCTCTACGCTGAATACTTTTCTCAGTTTCTTGGTAAAGTAATTGAGCTTCTGGAGCCCCACGTCTCACTGAGGATAAGGCAAGCACAACAAGCTCAATTTCAAAATCTTTGCGTCTGATGAATAAGGTAGCGCCGATTTTTACCTCTTTTGATGGCTTGACGCGATCATTATCGACCAGCACCTTGCCACCTTCTATAGCATCAGTGGCTAGACTGCGCGTCTTAAAAAATCTTGCCGCCCACAGCCACTTATCAAGTCTAACTTTTTCGCCATCCAGCGCCATGATGATTAATCCTGACCGAATAAATCTCGGCTATATACTTTATCCAGAACATCTTGCAAATCTGATGTAATTCGATTGGCTACAATCACATCTGATTGTTGCTTAAAAGCAGTTAAGTCATTCACTACACGTGAGTTAAAAAAACTACTTTCGCTTAACACTGGTTCATAGACGATGACTTCAATACCCTTAGCCTTGATACGCTTCATAATGCCCTGGATACTAGAGGCACGGAAATTATCTGAGCCAGCTTTCATAATGAGGCGATAGATACCAACAATCTTAGGTTTTTTCTCAACAATCGTGTTAGCGACATAGTCTTTTCGGGTGGTATTGGATTCAACAATCGCCTTAATCAGATTTTGTGGAACCTCTCCATAGTTGGCATATAGCTGCTTGGTATCTTTGGGCAAACAGTAACCGCCATAACCAAATGAGGGGTTGTTATAGAAATCACCTATACGCGGATCCAAACATACGCCTTGTATGATTTGTTTTGTATCTAATCCGTGACTGGCAGCATAGGTATCTAATTCATTGAAATATGCTACTCGCATGGCAAGATAAGTATTGGCAAATAATTTAATGGCTTCGGCTTCTGTACTATCTGTTAATAGCACAGGCGCATCATGCTGGGCCGAACCTTGAAGTAACAAATTGGCAAATAGTTTCGCACGCTCTGATTGCTCGCCAACAATGATGCGCGAGGGATATAAATTGTCATAAAGTGCTTTACCCTCGCGTAAAAACTCAGGCGAGAAAATGATGTTATCGGTGTTAAAGTCTGACTTTAGTTTTTTGGTGTAGCCCACCGGCACAGTTGATTTAATGACCATCACCGCATTCGGATTAATCGCCATCACATCACGCACAACTGCCTCAATCGACTTGGTATTAAAGTAATTGGTCTCAGGGTCATAATCAGTGGGCGTAGCAATCACAACAAAATCTGCATTGCTATAAGCATCCTGCTTATCCAAAGTGGCCCGTAAATTAAGTGCTTTATGGGCTAAATATTCTGAAATCTCTTTGTCTTCTATTGGGGATTGCTTGCGGTTAATTAAATCTACTTTTTCCGCCACAATATCCAAAGCCACAACTTCATTCGCTTGGGCAAGTAATACCGATATGGACAAACCAACATATCCAGTACCTGCAATCGCAATTTTCAATTTTCGCTCCCTATTTTTACAGCAATATGCAATTGCTATTCTATTAACCACGCCTGTTTTGCCAGCTCATCACTGGCTTTTGCTTCAACCCAATGTTCACCTGCGGGCAGTATTTCTTTTTTCCAAAAAGGCGCTTCTGCTTTTAGATAATCCATCACAAACTCACACGCAGCAAAAGCCGCTTTTCTATGTTCAGAGGCCGTCAACACCAACACGATTTGGGCGCCGGCAGGCAATCTACCCACTCGATGAATGACGCGTACAGCAGTTAAAGGCCAACGCTGCATTGCCATCTCAGCCATGTGTGTAATAGATTTTTCAGCCATTACTGGATAGTGCTCTAGCTCGATAAAGTCAACAATGTTTGACGCATCTTTTCCTCTAACCAAGCCAACAAAACTAGCAATCGCACCGCAATTATCTGTCGCCTGACGCATCCAAGCGAGTTCAGTGGAGATATCGAAATCTTGGGTTTGAATATCCACTTTTATCATATTAACCTCCAGATACGGGAGGAAAAAATCCTACTTCGTCTTTATCTTGAATAAGGTATTCATCGCTTACCAATTCATGATTGACTGCTGCACGTATTTGTTTATCTGCCGAGAATATTTCTGACCATGATTCACCGCGCTGTGCAAGCAGACGTTTCAAATCACTAATAGTATGAATACTCTCTGGTAGGGATAATGGCTCGATAGAGTAATTGAGCTTTTCTTTCACGCGAGCAAAGTACAGTATTTGAATATTACGCACACTACTCTCCTGCATCGGGCAAAGCCTCGATATCATCTACGGCTAACTTTAAGTTTTCTTCAGCTGGACTCAGTTCTACACGCTCAATTTGAGAAAAGCGACGTGAAATTTTTTGCGTGGTGATATGGATATCTTGCACATCATCATTGGCCTGACGAATATGCGTAGCTAGATTTTGCATACGCCTATCAAACAATCCAAAGTCTTTGCTTAACTTGGACAATTCATCCTTGATGATATGCACTTGCTTGCGCGTTTCGACATCTTTAAGCACAGCACGGGCAGTGTTTAATACCGCCATCAAAGTAGTCGGAGAGACAACCCAAACCCGTTTATTCATAGCGTAATCGATTAAGTCTCGATGATTGGCATGGATCTCAGCAAATACCGCCTCCGCCGGAATAAACATGACTGCACCATCAGAGGTCACATTACTAATAATGTATTTTTGCGAAATATCATCAATGTGTTTTTTAACATCGGCTTTGAACTGGGTTTGTGCGCGTTTTCTTTCCTCATCACTGGCAGCACTGTCGCTGAGTCTATGGTAGTTTTCTAGGGGGAATTTGGAATCTACAGCTACAGTACCGGTGGGCTCAGGTAAAAATAATGCACAATCAACGCGCGTGCCGTTGGGCAATGTATGCTGCATCGCATAAGCTTCACTAGGCATAATATTTTTCACTAAGCCTTCTAATTGCACCTCACCAAACGCACCACGTGAACGTTTGTCGCCCAACAATGCCTGTAAGCTCACCACATTGGTAGTGAGGCCATCGATTTTTTCTTGTGCCTTATCTATCGTTGCCAAACGTTCCATCACACGGGTAAAGGTTTCATTGGTTTTCTTAAAGCCTTCATCCAATCTCTCCGTGACCTTGCCACTAATTTCTTGCAATCGCTCATCCACCACTTGTCTTAAAGTGGCTACACTCTCGGTCAATTGCGTGGATGTCTTCAACATGGTGTTTTGAATCAACGCTTGTTCGGCTTGGCCTTGCTCGGTCAGTGTGGTGTGTAATTTTTCTAGTACTTCGATACGTGTTTTAGACAAACTTTCCGTTTGCGCCAACTGCATGGCAGCTAAAGTCTCGCGGGTTTGTCCTAGCTCTTGAGCTACCGCATTGCGTAAACGCTCATTACTCTCTTGCATCTGATTAGCTAAGCGGTCACCCAGTCGATTTAAACCATCATTTAAATCTCGTAACATGGAGATATGCTTTTCTTCTAGAGTTTTGGCTAATACATCGGCGCTATTTTGCTTGTTACGCAAAAGCAGTAACAACAGCAAAATAAAGATGGCAATCAGTAATGTAATAACAACAATTTGCATGTCACACATTATACTCCAGCTCGCCTAAATATCCCTGTCTAAGTAGACGCTTAGGCAATCCTAAGCTGGAAGAGGCAGGCCAAGTTCGTGTAAAATTACGAATCATGATTAAAATAACCCTGCTGAGGAGATAGGCGTGAATATTCAGAGCCATATTGTTGACTTAAATACCCCATCTGGCGTGATGAGAACCTATATTCACCGCCCTGCTGGCGAAGGACGCTTCCCGGCTATTTTGTTTTATTCTGAAATATTTCAACAAACTGGACCGATTGAGCGTGCCGCACGTTTTATGGCTGGTCACGGTTATGCGGTATTAGTCCCAGAAGTTTTTCATGAGCTAAACCCAATAGGTACCGTCTTAGGCTATGACGATGCAGGTCGTGATAAAGGCAATGCTGACAAAGCTGCCAAAGATGTGCAAGGCTACGACACAGACAATCGCGCTATGATTGAATACGTTAAACAGCAAAGTTGGTGCACGGGCGATATCGGCGCCATGGGTTTCTGCATTGGTGGTCATCTTGCATTCCGTGCCGCCTTACAGCCTGAAGTAAAATCGACAGCTTGTTTCTATGCGACTGACTTACATACGCAGGTAATCCCAAATAAACCTGGTCAGCACTCTATGGAAAAACTAGACCATATCAAAGGTGAATTGCTGATGATTTGGGGTAAACAAGACCCGCATATTCCGGCTGCTGGTCGTGCTGAAGTGTATGCAAAATTGAATACTACCGATATCAAGTTCACTTGGCATGAGTTCAATGGACAGCATGCATTTATGCGCGATGAAGGCGATCGGTATGACCCTCAATTAGCCTCAATTGGCTACCAATTAGCATTACAAATGTTTGGACGAACATTAAGATAAACGAGATATTGACAGGCAAAAAAAGGGGGCAATATCGCCCCTTTTTTTTATGCTGATAGCTTAGCGCGTCAGAATCGCCAAATCAGCTTTCAAATCATCGATATGTTCTAATCCAACCGCAATTCTCACCAAATTATCGCGTATACCAGCAATTGCCCTATCCTCTGCCGTGACCCGACTATGGGTAGTCGTCGCCGGATGGGTAATTGTGGATTTGACATCCCCTAAATTGGCTGTAATTGAAATCATCTTGGTCGCATCAATGACTGCCCATGCTGCTTCTTGTTCGGTTTGCCCTGGCTTTGCCTTTACCTCAAAGCTCACAATACCAGCACCACTGCTCTGTTGACGCATGGCCAACTGGTGTTGAGGATGCGAGGCCAAACCTGGGTAATAGACGCGTTGCACACCCGCTTGTTGTTCTAACCATGTGGCTAATTTCAGCGCATTATCGGCATGGGCTTGCATACGAATATGCAAGGTTTCCAAACCTTTAAGAAATACCCATGCATTGAAAGCGCTCATCGTCACGCCAGCAGTTCTGAGGAATCCATATACTGGCTCCATCAAAGTCTTACTTCCTAACACCGCACCACCCAAACAGCGACCCTGACCATCAATATATTTGGTCGCGGAATGAATAACAATATCTGCCCCAAGCTTAATCGGTAATTGAATGGCTGGCGTACAGAAACAGTTGTCTACTACCAATAATGCACCTTTGCTGTGAGCCAATTTCGCCATAGCGGCAATATCACAAACTTCTGTCAGTGGGTTAGATGGCGTCTCTACAAATAATAACTTGGTATTAGCTTGTATCGCATTTTCCCATTCAGCAATATCAGTCAGTGACACAAAGGTCACCTGCAAGCCCCAACGTTTAAGAATATTGCCAAACAGCTGCACGCTAGTACCAAAAATACTGCGCGAGGCCACGACATGGTCGCCGCTGTTGCATAAGCCCATGACGCAAGCCAGAATTGCAGCCATACCGCTGGATGTCGCCACACACTGCTCTGCACCTTCTAATGCCGCCAATTTGTTTTGCAACATGGTGACCGTAGGATTAGTAAATCGCGAGTAGATATTGCCTGGCTCGTTACCACCGAATCGAGCGGCTGCCTGAGCGGCATTTTTAAAACGGAAACTGGAATTCAAAAACAATGCTTCGGAGTTCTCACCAAATTCGGTCATCTCCGCCCCAGCCCTCACTGCCAAGGTATCAAAATGTAATGACTTGCTCATAGCATAGTTTCCTGATTAGGCTGGTTGAACATTAAGCGGACTCGTCAGCTTCAGCATAATCATCCGCTGATTGCGAACCTACAAGATTTAAATCTAATTGCGTAATCGAATCCGTGGGACGCTTCACTTTTTCTCCGTCCCCACGCGCATTTTCCACAGCGGACAAATAAGGCTCATCGATATCACCGGTGACATATTTACCATCAAAACAGGAACAATCGAATACTTTAAGTGCTGGATTGCTCATCTGCACTGCGTGTACCAAAGCATCGAGATCTTGATAAATCAAAGCGTCTGCACCGATTTCACGACAAATTTCTTCATCACTGCGCCCTGTAGCCAACAACTCATGACGACTAGGCATATCAATGCCATACACATTCGGGAAGCGCACAGGTGGGGCTGCAGAAGCAAAAAATACCTTATTTGCGCCCGCATCACGGGCCATTTGTACTATCTGTTGTGAGGTAGTGCCACGTACAATAGAGTCATCCACTAACAGAACGTTTTTTCCCTTAAATTCCATGCCTATCGGGTTAAGTTTTTGTCTTACCGACTTCTTGCGCAATGCTTGTCCCGGCATAATAAATGTTCGGCCAATATAACGATTCTTGATGAAACCCTCACGATAAGTCAGGCCTAATTCATTGGCTAACTGCAAGGCACTGGGGCGACTGGTGTCAGGAATCGGAATCACTACATCGATTTGTAGGTGTGACCACTCTCGACGAATTTTCTGCGCTAAACTTTCGCCCATATGGAGTCTTGTTTGGTAAACAGACACACCATCCATCAAAGAGTCTGGACGAGCAAGATAGACATACTCAAAAATACAAGGGGTTAATTTGGCATTTTGTGCACATTGACGACTGAAAAAATTGCCATCCATGTCAATAAAAACAGCCTCACCAGGCTCGACATCTCGCACCAACTGAAAGCCCAGCACATCAAGCGCCACACTTTCAGAAGCAACAATATATTCAATCCCTTTTTCTGACTCGAGCTTACCTATTACTAATGGACGTATGCCTTGTGGATCACGGAAAGCAAGTAATCCATAGTTAGCCACCATCGCTACAACAGCATAAGCACCTTTGACACGCTTATGAACGCCAGCGACAGCATCAAAAATCATATCCGCATCCAATACCGCACTATGGGCAGTTTGCTCAATCTCATGCGCCAACACATTCAACAATACTTCTGAGTCAGAAGTGGTATTGATATGACGCAAATCCTGACGGAACATTTCTTGTTTCAGTTGAGCCGAGTTGGTCAAATTACCGTTATGTCCCAACACGATACCGAATGGAGAGTTCACATAAAAAGGCTGGGCTTCTGCCGCAGATGAAGAGCCTGCAGTGGGATAACGCACATGTGCAATCCCCGCGTTACCAATCAAACTTCTCATATGGCGGGTTTGAAAGACATCTTGCACCAAGCCATTATTTTTGTGCATATAGAAAGTACTGCCATCGCAAGTCACGATACCCGCAGCATCTTGCCCACGATGCTGAAGTACCAACAAGCCATCATACAATAGCTGATTGACAGGAGTTTTTCCGACGATACCTAAGATTCCGCACATATATATGATGACCTATAGCGATTTACTCAAAATGAACTTTTTCTGCAACGACTGCAGGCATCCATGGCAAAAGTTTACCTACCATAGCCTCAAATGGCGCACTTAACAAGGCAGAGCGCCATGCAGGATTTTGTGGCAAGGTGGTTAATCCACACAACATCACAATAATCGTCACCACAAAAATACCCCTAACAAGACCAAAGCAGCCACCCAGGATCCTATCCAACCACCCCATACCAGCGACTTTGACCACTTGCGATAGCGCCAATCCCAGCAAAGTAAAAATCAGCAAAGTAGCTAAAAATAAAATTAAAAAAGCCGCTAGATAGCGTAAAGATTCATTAGGAATAGAATCCGGAAGAACCTGTGACAACTCAACCGTATACAGCTTAGCGATAACAAAAGATACCACCCATGCCAAAATAGATAACAACTCTTTCACAAAGCCTCTCAGCACGCTCAATATGATAGAGCTGGCAATTAACGCGAGAACAAAATAATCAAAACTAGTCATTCACAATCATTGGGTTAAATTTAAGAGCTTGTAGTTTCGCAATCGCAACATCAGCTTCAGCTTTTGTCGCATAGGGACCTACTCGAACACGAATTTTACCAGTAGCATAAGTGCTGGTTTGCACCTTGAAACCATTTGCTTCAAGGTTATTTTGAATTTGCTTCACATTTGCACTATCCGCGAATACACCGACCTGAATATTGACCGGGCTAGCATTGATCTCAGATGAGTTTACTTTGTCAGCAGTCGCTTCTGGCTGAGTCTGAGATTCAACAATATTTGCTGACGCTTGAGATTCTGCTTGCGTATTTGATGTAACAGGTGCTTGCTGCGAGTCCTCAGTAGGAATCGTGATTACTAAATCTTGTTTAGGGGCATCCTCGTGCTTGTCCTCCAATACCATAGGCAAGATAACAATCATTAACAACACCAAAGCAATCGAGCCAACTAACCTTCTGCGTGCACGCTTTTTAAATTCGATTTCCTGAAAATCCGATTGAGTGTTTTCTTGTGCCATTTTTTTTCCCATTTAATCGAGCAGGATTTGCATGATTGCTGCTACGGTAAAGAATGAACCGAACACGATAATTCTATCATTTTCAGTGGCCTGCT
>JACCDQ010845292.1_pt1 | contig 31026 bp, 39 predicted proteins | sample 7446031 | NCBI WGS metagenome assembly JACCDQ01 (sample SAMN15323442, study PRJNA562643) | freshwater metagenome | isolation source: river surface water | place: USA:Blue River Watershed | collected 2017-08-17 | reverse complement strand
ATACGCTCGACCTCGGCTTCACGCTTGGCTCGGATCTCCGGCGCCATCTTGGCCGGAATGGAAGCCTCGCCGCCGTAAGTGCCCTGGAGTTTGTAGAACGCACGCGCGGCCGAAACCTGGGCCTCGGTCTGGACGACCGCCGCACCGGTCCCGTCGACCACCGGAGAGTAGGTCCGGTCGGTGGGCGAGATCGAACGACCGCCGACAAAGCGGATCGTGCCGGGCTTGAAATAAAGCGAGCGAGAGCCGTCGGTGTTGGAGCGCCAAACCGTGCGCGCGGCAAAGTCGGCCGGGTCCATTTCGTGGATCTTCGACAGCTCCTCCACCCGGTCCACGCCAAGCATCTGGGCCACGGGCTTGGGCATGTAACGCGCGTCGATGTCGACGGTGCCAAGGTCGGCGCCAAAGAACGTCCAGTTCCAGGAGCGGTAGGCCTCGATGCCCGCCCCGGCCGTGCTCGCCGCGAGGTAGTTGAAAAATCCGTTCCCGGTCGACTTGCCACTCTGGGCGCGCTCCAGCGCGTAGCGGTCGGCCATGACCTTTCCGTAGTCCACGACGGCCTGGGAGGCGCGGGAACCGACCTCAATGCTGGTGACGGTATCGGCGCTGGCCGGGGCGAAAATCGAGGCGACCTCGGTCGAGCGAAGATCGTTTCGGGTAAGCACGTCGACGTTGTCTTCGCGAACCACCGTGAGCCCGGAGGCGAACAGCGAGTTCACCATGTCGCGGGCGTTGGTGTAAACCGTCTCGGGTGCGGTCGCGCCGCCGGCGGAGGCCGACGCGGACAAGATGACGTTGGAAAACGCGTCGCGGTATTCCTTGGCACCGTCGCGCACGGTGACGCCGCGGGAAGCCTCCTGCGAAGCCAGCGCGTCGGCGTAGCGGGACAAGGTCTGGGTCGCGTCGTCCGAGGGGAAAATACCCGAGGCGATGGTCTTGAGGCTCTGCTCAAACTCGGTGCCGGGGGAAGCGGTGCGCAGGACGCCGAGCGTGAATTCCTCCGGGCTGACCGTCTTGCCCTTGGCGGGAACGGCGATGGTCATCTTCGCTTCCTGGGCTCGCTTGATGCGCTCGGCGTCAATCCCAAGCTCCATCGTCTGCTTGGCAAAATCGGAAGAGGCGGGACCGCCCGCGCTGATCGCGGTGGCGGCGATGTGGAGATAGGGGGCGGCCGCGCGGACCTTGGGATCGGCGCTGTTCCACGCCTGCGCGCGCACTCCGTCGGCGACGGCGCGTCCGGTGCCGGGCATGGAGGCGAGCTGAAGATAGAATGCGCCCGAGTTCTTGCGGCGCTGCGGATCGGAAATGCCGTCGAGCACCGTGCGCGCCACGGACTCCGGGACGCTGACGGCGGCGGGGAGTTGCACCCCGGCGGCGCCGGCGGCCTGCCGAAGCGTGTCGTTGTAGCGATCCAGACTGTCGATCACATCCGGATCGTTCGGGTCGAGCTGGCCGGAAATCACCTGCGCAAAGTTGTCGGACACGCCTTTGGCCGCGCGAGCGACATACGGAAAACTCTCCAGCGCGACGGCCGGGTTTGTATCATACTGGGTGATACGCCGCTCAAGCGATGCCTTGTAGCGATCCTGAAGCGAGCGGAGATCGGCCTCGCTGACTTTGGCCGCATTCTCCTCGGGAAGGAAACGGCGGATGACCGCGGTGCCGGTGGCGTCGTCGTTGATCGACTTGAGCACGCCCTGGAGATTGGTCTTGGAGGCGAGCGGGTCTTGAAGCTCGGGGGACCGGATGCTCGCGCTGACCGCGGCCAAAGCCTGATGGGCCGCCGCCTTGCTCTGCACGGCGGCCAGGTCCTCCTCCGGGATGTTTCCGCTCAACTTCTCCAGCGCTCCGACCATTCCGACCTTGTCCAGTTTGTCGGCGGCGTTGAAGACGCTGTTCTTGAGCTGGGTGACGGTGGCGTCGTCGAGCTTCGGAGCCTTCGTGACGGCGGTCGCGCGCTCGGCAGACCAGATGCCGGAGTCGACCATGCTCTTGGCGAGCGCGGCGCGCTCTTCCTTGGACTTTCCCTCGAGCAGCTTCGGGAGACGGATCTCCACGCTCTCCATCGCGTCGCGCAGAACGGAGGCCTTGGCCTCGGCGGGAACGCCGGTCAACTTGCTCGTGTTGTCGAGCGCGAGCTGCACGCGCGAGAAGTCGCCCGTCTCGTCAAGATGCTGAATGGCGGTGGTGTTCTCAATGGTCTGCGCGCGCACGCGACGGCCGGACTTCGCCTGGTTGACGACCTTGGCCGCAAGGCGAACCGTGTCGTCAATCGGGTTCCGAACGTGATACTTGAACTCGTCGGTCTGCGTGTAGGCCGGGTCGATGTTTCGCTTCTTGAGCCCCTCGTCGAGCTGCTCCTGGTAGGTTTTCGAGATCGTGGAAACGATCTCGTCCTCGTTCACCGAGTCGGGGTCGGAATCAAGTGTGGCCTGAAACTCCTCGAGTTTTTTGATCGCGACGTCCTTCGCCTCGTCGGAGGCGACGACGGCGCTCTGACGTGTATCCTGGACTTTGCGGCGCTCGCGCTCCGCCTGGACGGACGCGACCTGTCCGATACCCGAGGCGGCTCCCATCACCCCGCGGCCGAGGTCGGCGAGGCCGCCCTGCGCGTCACCAAACGCGCCGGCCGGGGCATCCACGCGGGCGTAGGGGGTGACGGCGGCGGAATTGGTCGGCTTGAAGAGGAGGGTTTGGCGTTCCATGATTATCGAGCTGCGATGCCAGCGGCTTGGCCGGCTCCGGACAAGAGGGTTCCACCGGCGCTGTAATGAGACGAGGTCCGGGCGTTGCGCGCGGCGACCATGCGAAGCTGCGACTCGATTCCAAAGTCGCGGCTCTGGTTGAGGTATTGGTATTGGCGCAGGCGGCTTTCGTAGCGGCTGTCCGCTTTCTGAAGCTCAAAGTTGAGGTCGGTGTCCGACATCACGTCGAGGGCGGAGCCGGACAGCTCCAGACCGGACGCGGCGACGGCCGTCTTTTGCGACGCCAGCGCGGACTTCTTTCGCTGCTCGAGAAGCTTCTGCTCACGCTGGTTCGCCTCGGCCTCGGCCTGCGCGTTGCCCACGGCGCGTTTGGCGTTAAGCTCCGCCTCCTGGGCCATGAACTTGTTCTGGGCGGAGATGGCACGGCCCTGCTGGATGGTGCCCACCGCGGTGACGGCGGCTCCAACGGCGACGGTGGCGACGGCTACGGCTACCCAGCTCATGATTGCAGTTCCTTGGTGTGATGTTCGAGGAAGATCGGACTTTTTTCAATAACCTCGTCCTCGATCTTTGCGAGATCGGTTTCTTCCGTAGGATGAATGTTGAGCCAGCGGACGTCCTCGACGACGTAGGCGAGCTTGCGGACACCGGGCGGGCTCTTGAACACACACGGGGCGTCGATGCGCACCAGCTCGCCATTTATCCGAAGCATGAGGGAGCCGGACAGGCAGATGTTGATGCACTCCTTCTTGTGAGCGTGGCCAAGCACAAGCGAGCCTTTTGGAAGAAAAGCCTCCCGGACGTAGACGCCGGAGGAGAAGTGGTGGGCGACCTGGATGTCGAGCCGGGCGTCGGTTTCCTGGAGCATGGTGCGCTCGATCTCCTCGAACTCGGCCACGCTGCGGATGTCTGGAATGACGGGAGCGGAAGACATATCAGTTGGTTTGGGTCATCTCGACGACGGCCATCTGGACGGTGATCGGATAGGGGTTTCGGGACTCGACCGCCCATCGAAGGAAGGTGTCGAACTTGCGCGGCGGGGAGAGCGTGATGTCCTCGCTGCGAAGGTAGGGCGTCAGGGTCACGGGATCGCTGAACTTGCGAGCCTTGAACTCCTGGAGTTCGACGCCGTCGATACCGTAGTGGAAATCGAGCGTGTCCTTCACGCGCAGCGTGATCTTGCTCACGCACATCGCCCGGCCCGGGGACGGACCGACCTTCGAGGACGGAACGACCGGATAGGAGATGAAGCGTGCAACGGACGAAAATCCGACCCAGAGCCGCGTAGCGGGAGCCTTCGGCAAGGTGAGCATGGTGCCGACGACAGGGACGGCGGGGTAAAGCTGATCGTCAATCAAGACCGAGACGGAAGCGTCGGTGAAACGCGCGTGCTCGGCGAGATCATATTCGGAGACGGGCGGGTCAAACACCGGCAGCTCGATGGCCGAATCGAGGAAGTAGTGGATCGTGGATACATCTTCTTTCGACGACGGGCGGTAGGCGGGAAAAGCCTGCTCGACGGTGTAGATGCCGTCGCGCACGACCAAAACCCAGAGCGTGTCCGCTCCGATGCCCTGGGTAACGCAGGCCGAGACGATCTTCGGATCGCCGGGGCCGCCAAGCTTGAAGCGCGCCCACGCGTATACCTTTTGGTCGGGCTCGTAGACCATCGCCGCGATCTGGCCGCTGCCGGTCACGGCGATGAGCATGGGGTCGGGCTGGCGAACGTAATGCAGCTCCGTCGCTCCGAGCTGCGTGGGAAGAAGATGGGCGGCAAAAACCGTCACGTCGACGGGGACGTGAGCGTCGACGGCGTAGTCGTAGGTCAGCTCGCGAACCCGTATGCCACCGTTTTGGATGAACAGGACGGAGCGGCCGGACTGGATGCCCTGCACGAGCGCGGAGCCGTAGGACGACTCGCGGCGAGCGGTCACAGTCTTGGGCGTGAGCGCGTCGCGGTTTTGGCCGGCGGTGATCGACCATTCGGCGTTGGAAGTGCCAACGATCAACACAGAGCGGTTGGCCATCCAGCGGATGTCCTGGAACACGTCGGTCGCCAGCGTTATGTTGATCGAGGAATCATCCTCGACCAGCGAGTCGGTGTTGGTCGGGGCGAAGTTGTAGTAATCGGCGACCTTCGAAAGCCAGATGGTCTGCGGCTCGGCCGGCGTGGCGGCGAAGCACAGGCGCTGCTCGAAGAACGAGACGCAGCGCGGGTAGTTGCCAGGGTAGAAGGACCCTCGACGCCAGACGGTCGTGGTGGAATCCATCTTGCGCGTGCTGCCTTCGCCGGAAAACGGGACGCCGCGAAGAAGGGACACCTGGACCACGGTGGAGCTGGTGACCTCGGTGATCTTCACGTCGACGATGGTCTGGCCGAACTCGAGGCGCAGCCAGCGGCCCAGATCGCTGGCGGTGAACGCGGGGGTGGACGCCGTAATGGTGGCGGTAATACGGCGAGGACCCTGGGTGATGGTTCCGGTATTAGGCGCCGAATCGTAAGAGGTGGCACCGGCAACCGCCAGATACACGGTGTGTCCCTTGGCGATGATTCCGTAACTTGACTGCGCAGGGACATCTCCACGTTTGAAAACCTTCATCCATCGACACGTTCCTGATTCGTCGAGGTAGCGAAGGTAGTTTCCAATGATGTCCGTAGTGATGGCAAACTGGTGGCTGAACCCGATGTTCTCGTTGAGCACCTTTCCTCCATTGGGGATAGGGTCAACTGTGGTGGTCGAATAAAACGACGTCCCAACGTCGGCACCTGCGGGAGCGCCATAGGTGGTCCATGTGGTGGTCCCTTTGGTCTCGATGACGTAAAAATTTCCGGCGACCAGGCGGTTATCGGGGGCCGAAACCAGCGGAAAGTAGTTGGCGGCGGTCGCGAGGTTATAGGGTGCCTGGCCGCCGGCACCGTAGCCGGTGAAACGGCCGATGGCGGTGACCTCCTTGTCGAGCTTGTAGCAACGCTCTTCCAGCGGCTCGATGTCGAGGTCGTTGTTGGCGAACTTGGTCACCACGCGACCGAGGGCGCGAGCGGAGGTCGAGTTGTATTCGACGGCGATGAGCGGGTAATCTTCAAGCGGGTTTGCGGAAGCGGCGGACCATTCGTTAGCAAAGGTCGAGCTGATGCGGATGCGGTCGACAAAATTGCTGATCTTGAGCGACACGCCGGCGTCCTCGGAACGGTAGTCGAGGTAGGGGCCGGACTCGAGCGGCAGCACCTCGTAGGTCCAGCTTCCGGCAGCGTAGCGGGCAAGGCGCGCGGGCGGGTGAAGCGGGTGCGTAAGGAACAGCACGTCGTTCACCTGGCAGACCTGGATCTCCGCGACCTCTTCGAGGAGATACGGGGTGACGACGTCGACGAAGTCGGTCACGAAGGTGGGGTCAAGCGGGGTGACGCTCACCTTCAAATTGCGAAAAAGGAGCGCGGCGCTGAACGATCCGGAGCTGAACGCCAGGAGACGGCCTGGGCCGACCTCGACGCCTTCGGCGAACCCGCGAACCCGCGTGCCCACGCGGCGCGTGATGGGGCCTTCCATCGTCGGCTGGAAGTTTTCAAGCTCGGACGCGGACGTTGAGAATCGCTCAAGGTCGGTGCGGCCGAAGATGGACGGGGAGATCTCCCCGCCGACAAAAGTGGACTGAACCGTGCTGCCGGGAGTCATACGTCGAGAGGGTAGATGCGGCGGTCGTCGTTGGAGCCGTTCCAGCTCAGGCGTGCGTCGAGCCAGGAGGATTCGTTGAGCTGATATTGCGGGACCTCGACCGCGCCATTGAAGCGGGCAAGTGCGAGCAAGCGCGTGCCCATTGCGAGCAGGTCGTCGCGCATGGGCAAGGAGCTGGTGATGGAGGGGCTGATCTCGTGCGCCAGAAAGAACGAGACGGCGTCGGCGAAGTCGTCGATGAAGGCGACCGGGGACTCGACGTTCTCGACGAGCCGCTGGGTGTAGCGAAGCGTGAGCGATTCCAGATCGGTAAGTATGTTCTTGCCGACCAGCTCGTATTTCTGGGTATCCAGTCCTCGGATACGAAGGCAGTCGGAAGGAAGCGGAAAGGCGTAGGTCCACCCGCCGAGATCGTAGGCTGGAACGTCGGCCAGAGGCGCGAGACTGGCGATCTTCGTCGCAAAGTGCCACACATGGTCCCGCAGCATCCTATGGATCACGGGAACGATCCGCTCGCGCACCAGCCCGGGCACGCGGCCGGAATCGGAAAGCGAGGAGAGGGTGTCGGCTCCCAACTTGATCAGCGCCGAGTTGGCGATCTGGGTGAGATTTTGCGGCATGGCAGTAAAAAGCCCCAGCACGGTAAGGTGCTGGGGCTGGATTGTCGAGACCGTGCTCGATTAGTTCTTCGCGTAGGCGATGAAGCCCGAGATCACCTTGGCAAGCGCGGGGTCCGCGCCACCGACGGTGACAATGAGCTGCGAGTCGGCGGTGAGCGCCTCACCTGCGCCGAGGGCGTAGGTGGCGGCGAGTTCGGAGGCGCCGGCGGCGGACGCGTCAAAGGACGCGAGCCACTTGGCGTCGGCTCCGACGATGCCGACCTTGAGGGTGACACCCGCGCCGAGGGCCTCGCGGAAAAGACGACCGAACAGAATTCGGGAGCCTTTCTTGAGGACCGGGCCGTAGATCACGTCTCCGTTGAGGATGTTCGCCGTGGTGGCGGTTCCGTCAAGGAGCGTAGAACTGGCGGGCGTGGTGGTGGAGCGCGAGAAGTAGGCGAAGCTCACCTCGCCATCGACTTCGGTGAAGCCGTTGGAAAGTTGATACTTCGGTCCCACAGAACGCTGAAGCTGAGCGGTGACGTGGTTGGCCATGATGGGTGGTTCCTTAGTTTAGGTTGAGGCTGCGTGAGCGGATTAGCTCTCGAGGCAGGAGACCTGCGCAAGGCACTCTCCCCACATGCGAGTCATCCCGAAGCCCATCTTGATGTAGATGTAGGGGATGTTCTTGCGGTCGGGCAGGCGCCACATGTTGGCCGTGATGTCCTGGCTGAACTTCAGCTTGCCGGCCTTGGGCATGAAGAAGAGACACTGGCGGTTGTTGCCGACCTTGGGCAGGCGCTCGCTGATCTGGAAGCGGAAGCCGCCCCACTCGACGATCTCCAGGCGCTCGAGACGGCCCTTCATCGCGAAGTCGTTGTTCACGATTTCGTTGATGTTGAGGAGGTCATCCCACTGGCGACGGGAGATGAACGCGTTGATCATGGGGACGTCACGCTGGTCGAGCGCGAGGGTGCCCATCATGGTCTCCTTGACGACCTTGAGCTTCTTGAGCGAGAGGCCGCCCGCGACGCCCGCGGCGTTGCCGAAGGAGACGTTGACGTTGATGCCTTCGACGAGGCCGGCGGTGACGGCGTAGCGGGAGTCCGCGACGATGTGACCGGCCTGGTTGGAGACGGCGCCAACGGTGACCTTGTCGGCGGTGGTGCCGACGAAGGTGACGGTGTTCTCGCCTTCCTTGCCGGTGTAGGCCGGGGCGGTGAGGCCCGAGATGATGACGTCGTCCATCTTGCGGTTCGCGGCCGCCATGCCCGCCTGCATGTAGGCGTTGGTGGGATCGGTCGCGACACGGATGAGGTCCTTCTCGTCGATGGGCTTGCCCCAGTCCCAGTCGCGCAGCGAGGTGCGGCGGCGATCATGCGGGACGTCGTTCATCGGGTTCACACCGTAGCGGGTGTTCACCTCGTTCATGTCATCGGCGAGGCCGATGCGGTCTTCGTAGTCGAACTCCGAGGCTTGGGAGCCGGTCTCCACCACACCGCGGAACTTGGACACGGTTTGCTGGAAGGCCTGCTCAACGCCGCCCTTGAAGGAGTTGATATAAGCTTTTTCGATTTCGTTGCTCATGGGAGCGGGAAAGTAGGAAGTTGGGTTTCTGACGCACCAAACAGGCTGGTGCCGCCTTTTCGGTCGATTGCCCTTTCGGATCGCCCTTGCGCGTTGCGCGCGCCACTCGCCGTTCCTACGGAAGATCAGGGACGAAGATCGCTACCCCCGATGCTTCCGTAGTAACAATGCCCGATTGTATATCAAGCCGATTTCTTGGGGAAAGCGGCGAGATACAACTCTTGGCGGCGCTTGACCGCGAAATCGTGATCGACGTGGCTCGGATTGAAAAGCGCCTCGCGGTGCGTGCGCTCGAACTGCTGGATCTCGACCTGGGCTTGATCGGGCGAAAGACTGCCGGACTGGACCGCGGAGCCCTGGCCGCGCGGACCGCGCTCGGAGATCATGTTGCCGACCTTGGACAACAGGGTGACGACCTCGGGATGGGAGCCAAGCCCGGTCTCCTCGAGCAGGGCGCCGAGCTTGCCGTCCTTGTCGAACTCGCGGAGCGCGGCGCGAGCGAAGTTCAGCTCCTTGTCCAGGTTGGCGCCGAGGCGCTGCTTGGTCTCGTTTTCCCAGCCGGTGAGCTTATCGGCCTCGGCCTTGGCCGCCGCTTCCTCCTCCTTCATGTAGGCCTCGAAGATCTTGCCGGCGTCGGCCTGCGGGATGCCGAGCATGTGGAGCTTCTGCTTCCAACCCTCGACCTTGGCGGGGTCGAACTTCGCGTCCTTGGGCAGCTCGACCTTGTAGTCCTCGAACTTCTCGGGGACGCCGAGGGTCTTGTTCAGCTCCTTGCGGAACGCGGCGCGCTCCTCGGGCGTGGCGTTCTCGCCCGGAGGCAGGAGGCCTTTCTTGCCGATCAGGCCCTGTGCGCCGTGGTAGCCACGCGCGAGGTGCTGGAGCAGCTCGTCCTTGTCCTTCGCCTTGGCGTAGGCCTCGAAGGTCTTCTCGTTGCGGATGTCCTCGGGGAGGACGGAGCGGTAATCGAACGCCCCGGTGGCCGCGGTGGCGGTCGTGGTGGTCTGACTACCCGTGGTCGCGGTCGTCGTCTGACCAGACGCGGTGGTCTGGCTGCCAGCGGCGGTCGCGGCGTTCGGATCAGTGATCAGTGACATGTGTGTTTTCGCTGTTTCTGCGTTGTTCCTCGGAGATAAGTTTCAGGAGGGGTTCATCCGAGGCGTGAACCATCCTGTAAATCGAGTGGGCCAGATGACGATGGCCTTCCATCAAGCGCGCCTTCTCCGGGTCCGCCTCGAATTTCGGGGCGGTGACGCCGGAGCGGCGCAGGATGTCGGCGAGCACGCGGCGGCCGTGCGGCGTGTTGAACGTCTCGGCGTAGTCGCGCTTGAGCTGAAGCCGGGAGAAGAGCGTATCCAGAAGGTTCATACGTCAAGGGTGAGCCCGGCCTGCTTGGCCTGCGCGAGATCCTTCGCGCTCTTGGCCATGGCGGGACCGACCTGCGCGGCCTGGGCCATCTGGTTCTGCTGCTCGCGCGCGGCGCGCTTCTGCTCGACGTCGCGGGGCGAGAGCAGGACGCGGCGGGGCACGTCGAGCTGGTCCTGAAGCTCGGCGTTGAAGTTGTCCTCGCTGATCGAGTCGATGAGGCCGGGCATGACCGGCAAGAGCTGGGCGAGTTGCTGCACGTAGGCCATCATGCCCTGACCGCGGGCGGTGGACTGCGCGCGGGCGGCGGGAGAGACGTAGACGACCTCGAGCGAGACGCCGGCGAGGGGCGCGGGCGCGTCGGGGATCTGGCCGGCGCGCTGGAGGTAGTTGTAGGAAAGCGTGAGCATCCGGCCAAGCAGCTCCTCCTGAAGCCGGCCGACGATGGGCGCCATGAGTCCCAGCATCTGGTTGCGCTCGTCGTTCACCTCGAACGCGGTCTGGCGCTCCTTCTTCTGGCCGCGCACGATCCAGTCGACGTAGAAGGCGCGGCGGATCATCTCGCGGCGCTGCTCGATCATGTCGACGCCGACGTCGATGCGAGTGGCGGTGGGCAGGGCCTCGATGGGACCGGCTCCGGGGCGGCGCATGTTGATGCCGCCCGGGTTCGAGCGGATCGGCAACATGTAGCCGTCGTCCTCCACCATGAGCGGCGGATCGACCATCTTCTGCGCGGCGATGATCATCGTCTTCGACATGGCGTTCACCATGCGGATCTCGGGCAGGGCGGACATCGCCGGGCCACGCCCATATTTCTCGCCGCAAAGCTTGGTCCAGCGCGGAACAAGGTAGGGCATCCAGTCGAGGCCGGATTCCTCCAGGGTCTCGCCGGTGTCCTGGCAGACGTAGCACGACTTCCAGCGGCGGCGCTGCATCCCGCGGTTGCCGGGTTCGTAGTTGGAATTCAACGACACCTCGTGGATCACGGTGACCTGGTCGCCGTCCTTCAGCTTCGACAACTTTTCGGTGAGGTAGCCGAACTCGTCCTCGACCTGCGCCTTCGTCCACTTGATCGTCCGGTGAACGATGTTCACGTCTCCCTTGGCGTCTTCGTCGATCCAGATCGTGGCGAGGGGGTAGGAACGAAATTTGAGGCGTCCCTCCTCCACCCAGTGATAAAGCGCGGAGGTGCCGAAAGTGGAGAGGTCCATGTAGACCTCGTGCAGACCGGGATTGAGGCCCGAGCCCGGGGCGGAGTAGTGGGCGTAGATCGTGTCGGCCGCGTTCTCGAGCCACTGCTTCTCCTCGTGGCCCAACTCGTGCAGCGGAACGCCGGGGACGCCAAGGCTGAACCAGCGGTCGACCGGGTTCGACAGGTAGCTGTGCAGGCCGGACGCGAGCATGTCGGCGCACCACGGCGCGGTGCCGTCGTAGATCCGGCGGCGCTGCTCGCCGGGCACGGAGGTGCCGGTGGTGAACTCGGAGGTGTCGGGGCGGCACAGCTCGCGCAGCTCCTGAAACACGGGGTCGAAGTTCCCGCGGTCGCGGCGCAGGCGCGCGTGCGCCTGCATCACCTTCTTGGCGTTCGCGTCTTCCATGTTTATACGACTCCCGACCCGAGCAGGGTCTTGGCGCCGTTACCGGCGGGGGCGGAGGCCAGCAGGGTCTGCTGGCGTTTCTTCGTGGAGATGACGTCGCGCACGACGTCGTTCACCGCGGTCGGGGCCTGGGCGGAGCTGGACATCGCGGGCGCCGGAGGCTGGGGAGCCGGCTGGACCTTCGGGGTCTTGGGTTTGCTGAACGACATGTCGGCGAAAGTGGTTTACCGGGGAATAAGCTTCAGCAGGCGGGCGGTCGAGTAGATTCTCCCGTCGTAGCGCCCTCTGACTCCCCGGTTGAATTTCACCTTCGGACGGAAATCCGGCATCAAATAAAGGAACGTGGCCAGCATGAAAGGTGCACCAAGCTTTCGCAGGCCCGGGCGCAGTTCGGCCCAGTAGACAAACCAGACCTCCGGATCAGGGCTGTCCGGGTCCTCGCCGCCGATCAGCAGGTAGTCGGGCGCCTTGAAGACGTAGCCGTTCGACAGCCAGTATTCCAGCTTGTCGGCCGCGTTTATTCCCGCGGCCTCGTGCGCGCGGATGAAACCGGTCAGGAAATCATGACTCATCGGTGAAGGCGTCCAACTCCGGAAGGATCTTTTCGCGAAGCATCCGGGCCATGCGACGGGCGTCGAGCTGGCCGCGGAGAGCAAAGCGGTGACGCATATCGAACGCGCCGGGCGCGGCGCAGTCCCCGATATGGAGAATCAGGAACGGCATCTTCGACGGGAGCATCTGTTCTTCGGCGGATGTGATGTAATCGTCGGTCACTGTGGAACGGAGAACCAGCGGGTTGGACCCTTCTTCCCACCGCCCTCGAACCGGATGAATCGGCGGCGGTGAAGCACATACATAGCCGGGCCGGCGTCTGAGACGGCGGCGTGGATCTGCACGAAGGTGCTGCCAGGGTTCCTGTGGATAAACACCCGGACTTCCCGGGCCTTGATGGCCGAAACGGCTGCTTTTGATAAACGCGTCATCCGAGTGGATCGTAGGCGGACATGTTGGTTTGATAATCGCTCAACTTGGGTTTCGGGCGATTCGGGTTCAGTGCGCGACGGCCCATCGCGAGCGTGCGCATCGCGTCGGCCGTGTTGGACGCCCAGTCGTGCAGCGGCTTGTCGCGGTAGCACTTGTTCTTCTCGTCCCACTGCTTTCGATACGACTTCAGGGCCTCGACGCCCTTGGCCGTCGTCTTCTTGTTGAACCAGCACTGGAGCAGCAACTGGCGCGTGGCCTCGATGCCGTGGCGGATGTCCTCGATCTTCGGAACGACGGTCCAGCGCAGGCCCAGCGAGGACGCGGTCGCGTAGAGCGTGTTTCCCGTGCTCAGGTCGCGCTGCATCACATCGTGCGGACCGTAGTGGCGACCGTAGACCCAGTTCATGTTCGCCGCCTTCGTGCGCAGGGCGGCGACGTAATACGACAGCGGCATGTCGCGGTTCTCAAGGTGGTCGATGATCCGCACGCCGTCGCGCGCCTCCTGGAAGAACCAGACGGCGGTGGTGTCGTTGATGCCAAGGTCCCACGCGGTGTGGACCTCGAGCATCGGCTCGAAAGGCACGTCGGTCACCTTGCCCGCGCGCTCCAACTCGGCGATCTGCTTTTCGTAATACGCGCCCGACAGGCCGGCGTCGAAGGAGCAGTAATACTCCTGCTGGATCAAGGGCTCGTCGACGCCGCGGGCGCGCTCCTGCTCGATCACCTTCGGATCGACGGCCTTGGTCGTCTCGATGGTCTCGTGCGAGACGAACCACTCGGGATCCTTCTTCGCGTTCTCGAACAGGTCGTAGAAGTGGTTCTTGCCACGGGGCGTGGTCGGGAACACCGCCCAGCCGCCGTTCTCGTTCAAGATCGGCATCACCAGGTTCAACGCCTGCGGGTCCATCAGCGCATACTCGGAGAAGATCGCGCCGACGCAGTTGATGCCGACGAGCTTGTCGGGATCGTCGGCGCCGAGGACCTGGTAGATCGAGCCGTTCGTGAGATACAGCTTCATCTCCAGATCCATCTTCCTCGCGATCAACTCGGGTGGAAAGGCGTCCAGGAACTTGTTTCCCTTGAAGTCGATGCCGTCCCACACGATCCGCCGGCCTTGGTTGGCGTAGGGGAAGACGTGGATGTAGAGGCCCACCCGGAGCTGGGAAGCCGTGGCGCACCAGTTGATCGCGGTGTGGTCCTTGCCCGCGCGCCGGTGATGGCAAAGAATCGCCCGCGCGCCCCACTGCTTGTTGAGCATGTAGTTCCAGAACCCCACCTGGTAAGGGCGGGGCTTCCAGCCGTTTGCGGGCAGTTCGACATCGAGCTGCTGCTGGGGCGCGGACTTTTTGCGCGGGGCGGCCATTATCCGTGGTTGGCAAGAAACAGGCAGCCGAGCGGGGTGATCGTGGAAAACCCGTAGCGGGTCTCGATCAGGCCGAGGTCGGACAGGAACTGGTAGACCCTCCAGTCGTGGTGCTTGAAGGACTCGCGGTCAAACGGGTGGTTGGCGATCTGGAGCAGGAGGTCGAACAGATTAGGTGACATGTTAAGAAATCGGCGAAAAATGAACAGGTCGTGCGGGACGTGTTAAGTTTTGGGCTAGGAATCGACAGATCCCGCCGCGGCAGGGGTGCCAGGGGTGGCGTCCGCTTCGACCTCGTAAGCCTGGGCGGCGGCCTCGGCGTCCGGGCGCTCCTCCTCGCGCTCGACGGCGCTGGCCAGATCGGTCTTTTTGCTCTCGTGGATCGGGCGGCCGTCGCTCGGGTCGAGCTGAAACGCCTTGATGGTGATCTTGGGCGCGGAGGGGGCGGCCTGCACATGCTCCTCTTTGGCCGGTCCCAGCTGCGGCATGAGAAAGGGCAGCAGTGTTTTATGAATAGCCACCCGGTCTTTGGCGCTCAGGTCCGGGTCCCTCAGCTCCTTGAGCAGCCCCTCGATGGGGTTGTAGGCGTGCTTGGCCGCGGTCTGTTCGACCACCACCCGAAGCGCGTTGATGGTCTGGGGCTTTACGACAATCGCCGGCTCGGCGGTCATTTTGATCTGGCCCTTGGCCATGTCGATGAGGGTCTTGTTCCGCACGGCCGCCACCTTCAGCTCCTCTTCGGTGATGGGAATCCCCTTGGCGATCTTCTCTTTGATCAAGGCCCGGCGGCTCGCCATGGCCTCTTTGGCGGCGTTCATCTTCTTGATCTGCAAGCGCCGGTCGTTCTTGGCTTTAAGCCGCTCGGCCCTGAGCGCCTTGCCCCTGAGCTTGGCCTCGGGGGAGGCAGGGATATGGACGCCGGGGGCGCGGAGCTTGGGAGCGCCGGCCGGAGGAATCTGATCACCAGCCGCTTGTGTAGCATCTTCGCTCATTGTTCCAATAACATCAGAAGGGAAAGATCAGGTCAAGGCCGGATGCTGCACATCGGAGCCGCAGTCCCGCAGGTTGTCGGGCCGCAGGTCCAGACCAAGCTGGGGGTCCGGCACCTTTGATCGGAGAGTAACCCGCCCGAGGGGCATCCGGTGACGCGACAGAATCCAGGCCAGGCGGGTGATCGGCAGATTGATGATCCTCCCCGACTCGAGCACGACCCGGGCGGTCGTCGTGGTGTTCAGCGGAAGGGAGGCGTAGGCGTTGTTCCGGGTCAGGGCATTGCGGGCTCGGCGGATCAACCCGGTCTCCGCGCAGTAGTTAAACAGGGTTCGGACGTGCGTGATGTCTGCCTCGGACAGGGGGACCGGTGTCATGGGTATTGAATAGTGTCAGTGTTCTCCCCGGTGTCAAGGGTCAGGTGGTGGCCGGGCGAATCTATCGGACCTATTGAATGGGGTCCCCTGGGGGTCAATCATTATCCAGTATAGGCCTTGCATGGGCTTACGTGTCTCGTTATTGAATTATTGGCAATATTGAGGTTTTCGTCAGGGCTCAATTGCACACAGGACCGGAATATTTTCTCTCTACACGAAATGGGAGCCAATGCTTTTGATGTTTTTAATAAGTCGTTGGTATAACTATAGAGTTAGATCGTATTGGGTCCGAAAACCCGATCAATGCTTTCAATACGCCGGGGCGGTCGGGCCGCGGGCAAGTAGGGACGATCGGGCCTACGGGTCTCGGGGCCGGGGAAACTTCCCAACCTTTCCTTCTACGGGCGGTCGGCTCGTGGGTCCTCCGGATCTTGGGGAATTTCCCAACGTCGACGGAGGCTCGAGGGCCGGGGGTCACTTTTCCAGAGGGGATGAATGGAGGTGCGGGTCCCCTCTTCATTCCGCTCGTCGTTGCGTTTTCCCCCTCCCCGCCCCCTCTTTGAAACATTGGACCATCGACCCAGGGGGCCTACGATCCGACGGACCGATGGCTCGTCGTGTCACGCTGCACTTACTACTATGCGCAGTGTGACGTGTGGTTCGTTGGTGCTATGCCTTCCCGTGCAATCTCCGCTCTTGTCGTGCTGTTCCTCGTTATCGGTCAACTGGCCCCTGATCTCCGCTTGATCACCGATATCCTGATCTTGCTAGCTTCTCTGCTCATCTTGGTTCTTGGGGACTAAAGGGCCGTTGTTTCGGTTTTGCTCAAAGAATCGTGGTTGATTGAAAACAACTCGATTCAAAGGACCAACGGATGTTGGGCCGGGCGCTCCCACGACCCCTTGTCTGGTCCGTCCTATCGGTCGTTTTTGTGCTAAATCCCGCGATCCAACGATCCAACGATCACTTGATCCTGATTCTCGTTAAGCTCAACCCTGCCATAACCACGCCCTTCGGGCGTTTCTTTTGGTGATATGCAAAAATACATAACAGAAGGAAGAATGGCCTACTACTCCGCAATCCACTGGAAACATTGCCCATATCCTGAAGACAGTCTACAAGCACAGATGTGGATAATGGGCTACGGAATGCAAATAGCAGGAGTAAGATTACTAGCCAACGGATCTTGGGGTTCATGCGAATCACCAATGGTAAGCCCAGAGCTAGTAACACAGCCAGGTGGATTCAAACTAGTATAGCCCAACGCCCGAAGGCACACGCCCTTCGGGCGTTTCTTTTTGGTGAGATAGGTGAATGGTTCATCTATCCGTAAACTAACTACATCCCAGACACATGAAGACCAATCGTCTCACCCTGCCCAACAACCTCACCGTCATCGCCGAGATCGGCTCTGTCCGCATCATGCGCGGTGAACGCAACATGCTGCTCCTGCCCTTGCAGGCGCTGCCCATCGTCCGCTCCGAAGACAAAGTCGAGGGCGACAAAAAGATCGACGGCGAGACCGTGATCTACGCGCCCGAGACGTTCTCGATCAACATGGGCTCCGACGTCGGTCGTCGCATCGCCTGCGACGACATCCGTCTCGCCCTGCCCGAGTATCTCAAGGCCACCGACGAACAGCTCCTCGTCGATGTCCTTCGTGACAAGCTCAAAGGAAAGCGAGTCCAGCTATACAAGAGCCCGCAGAAAAACGACACGACGAAATACAACGTGCGCCTCGCTCCGGCTCTGGCTCAGGCCGAAGAGGGAGACCTGCTCAGTCTCATCAAGGCCATGTCGGTCAAACCGGCCGAAAACCTCGCGTCCGCCGGCGACGGACACTATCCGGCCGATCCCAACGACGAGCCCGGTTTCTAATCGGACTCGCTCAACTCAGCTCCCTATGACCCAAGGCTCCCGGGCCTTGGGTCTCCTTTTGTAATCATCAACTCACTACTACCATGGCACTCAATCTCGGCACCATCGCCGTCACTCCCGTCAACTCCAAGAACGCCCAGCGCCTGTCCAAAGACGCGCTGGCCCTGATCGCTGAAATCAAGCAGCTCGAAACCAAGTTCAACGTCATCGTGGCCGATGCCGCCCAGTTCGGCATGGACAAGCGCAAGGAGAACGAGGGCGACCTCGAGCTTCTTGGCCGCATCGCCAAAGCGGCAAACCTCAAGGCCCACGAACTGGCCGCGGAGGAAGACCAGAAGAAGGTCGACCTCGTGATCGCCGGCGAATCCAAGCCCGTGCGCCGCGGGCTCGCCGGTCTACTCGATAAAGCGGCCGACAAGGCCGCTCGCTGGTAACTCAACCATCACAGGACCCAGACCCTATGATGTCCGAAACCCGCAAAGCCTCGCTGAAAGCCAGCGCGGCCAATCTCCAACGCAGGGCTGACCGCGCGCTCCGATTCTGGGGCGTCCGCTCGGCTCTGCTCTCGGAAGAAATCAAGCTGCCTCCGCACCCTGATTTCATCCAATACGTGCGGCCGTTGGCCAAAGGCCAGCGTTACGCCACTCCGGACGAGATCGCCATCCTGCGCATGAAGGGCAATCCCGCCATCCGCATGAACGATCTGTTCCGTGTGACCAACCGCGAGTTCTCGTGGCTGCTCTCCGTGGCTCCCTCGCGCATCACACGCTGGTGCCGCACTCTCGACTATCCACACGACATGTGGTGGTCCGACACCGACCGTCCCGTGGACTCGCGCCCCGCGTCGATCAAGGAGAACTGGAACTCAGCACGATCTCTGGCTCTCGTGGCCACCCAACATGAAGAAACATCCGAACCCCAAGCCACCGAACAATCCGACGACTCCGTTGAGGAAGTCGACGATTCGAGCGATCTCCAGACTGGAGACGACGATTCCGCGTCTGATGGTATCGTTACTCGCAACCAAAGCGAGCGTGAAGAACTCGCCGAGGAAGTCGAACTCGACCGCCCCACGGTCGTCTTCGGCGAAGACTACTGGACGGACACGGAATACCCGGTCCTCGAAAGCCAGGCGTCGTTCATGAGCCGGGGCTCCAACGACGACCTCGATGATCTGTATGGCGAAGAGCCGCGCGACACGCGTGACCAAACGCTCATGCGCATCATCAAGGGTCGTGGTTGGCGCGCCTCCCGGGTCGAGGAAGCGTTCCAGGAAGGCGGCATCCGGGCCTACCATCCCGCAGCCCACTTCCTGCCTTCCAACGCGTGCGAGGAGTTATTCGGCAATCAACCGGCCCCGGTGTTCGACGAGTCGGGCAAACTCAAACAGGGATTCTTCATCAGCCGTTCGGAGTATTTCGCCCAGCGCGACATGATGCTCCAAGCAATGGATGAGGAATACAATCCGAAACCCGGCAAACGTCGCTCGCCCGGCAAACTGGACCTCGACGTAATCCGTGCAGCCGACGCCCGGTTCCGTGCCTCGCTGCCCAAAGCCCCGGCCAAACCCAAGCTCCAAAAGGACCAACGATGGGTCGGCGTCATCCGTGGCGAAATCGTCAAACCCTCCGAGCTATGCGCACGTTCCGAATAATCCTCGCGATCATCATCGGATTCTGGGGCAGCGTGTTCATGGTCGAAGGCCTGTGGGCCGTCTGGCACGACGGATGGTCCACGGGCGGAGGCCTCTACGGCAAGCAGCTCGTCTGGTGTGGCGAACAACTCATCATGCGAGCCAACGGAAACGCGGTCATCACCGGCTCCGTGCTCGTGTTCATCGCGTGGCTGGTCGATCCCAAACGATACTGAAACCCAAACCCCGGCGCTCGCAACGTCGGGGTTTTTCGTTGGCCCGAATCCCCGGCGGGGCGGGCCTGGTAATACACCGGGCCGCAGGTCCGACGCTCCCTTCCACCATGCGCAAAATACACAAATATCCCATCAAAACCGGCGGCCACGCCGTCACCCGTCTCAAGGTTCCAGTCGGGGCTTTCTTCATATACGCGGGCCTGGACCCGCGGGGCCAGGCCTGTGTCTGGGCCGAAGTCGACACCGAGCAAAAGAACGAGCTTGTGGAAATCCACTGCATCGGAACCGGCATCTCCACGGACGAGACAAGCAAAGCGATCGATACTGGAGGCAACATCGGATCGTTTATCGAAGAAAACTGCATTTGGCACATCTACGCCACGGACGCCGAAGGCAAATCCGACGACTCCATCATCAACGATGGGTAGACCAATGGAACTCATAATCCTCAGCTTCCTCACCGCCCTCGGCAAAGTCTGGGTCATCAGCCGCGTTATCGGAATGCGGCGCCTAATCCGCCACGCAAAATGGTTCGATCTCTTCTTCGTATTCGGTCTCCCAATACTGTTCTTCGGCACGTTCAGCGGCGCCATCCTGGCGGTGCTGTCGGGCCTGTGGTTCACCGCTATGACGTGGATCGTCGGGATTTTCATGCCGAAAGAGAAGCCGACGCCAAACTCGCGGCTCTTTCGACACTGATATTCCTGTTCATCTTCTCATCGTTGCTACTCGGCCTCACTTTCATTCTGTGACCTGCACCACGACCCTCGTTCTCAAGCGTTACGTAAAGCCCGACGGCTCGGTGCTCTGGGTGGCCTACCTGCCCAGCAAGCCCGTGGCCGATGTGGGAATCGTGAGCGCGTGGACGCCAAATCCAATCGAGTCCCTGAGGATGATGATCCCGGCCTGCCCGCCCCTCGCGACAGAGCTTATTCCCAACACCCGGCCCTCCAACTCATGAGCAAAGAATCCCAGTCCACCTCCTATTCGGATAATCCCGAGTTCCTGTTCACCCACGTCGACGCTAGCAGCAACAAACGTCATCCCAACGAGACCTTCGATCCGACGGTCATTTTAGACGACCACCGCAACTGCGTCTTATACAGTATCTGGAAAGAAGCGCCGGCAGGTATGTTCAAAACCCTCGCGGTCGACTTTATTAAACGAGAGCCGACAGTCGTTGAGACGCTCGAGAAGGCCGGGCTTCTACCGGACTACTTCGCCTACTGTATTCAGTATATGCTTGAGGTTCGTAAGTGGGTTCCGAAAGGAGTCCGTCAGTAAGTTTCGACCACAGCGAGCCCACGACCCTCAAGGTTGTGGTTTCGATGTGGTCTAAAGTTGCTGGTTAATGACCATATAACATAATCAGACGAATCGACCGGGAAGTTCGGAGCGCAGCCTTCGGGAAAATGCGACCTGAGCCTTGTCGAGGGGAGTTCGTTCAAGCTTTCGACTCATTAATCTCGAAAGCCAGTAAGCTGATCGTTCATTCATAGCATTAGAGTTCTACGGGACAGGGACCTCGAGGTAGGTTGATCACCGATGCGAGACCTCCAAGCCCCGTGTGAGCTACTCCCTAGAGTGGGGGTGATGTGAGCGACTAAAACCCGGCGTCTTTCGAGGCGCCGGGTTTTCTTATGCAATGGCACGCGCTCCCCAAAATCCGATTCAGAAGTTCAAAGAGGTCATCATCGACGAGCCTGATACGAACACCTGTTATCTCGTCTGCTACACGCTCACAAGGTCCGGTGACAACCGGGTCACGTCCATCGTCCGATGCACGCTCGATGAAGCCGAGCAAGAGCACTACGAGCGCATCCTTCGGACCACCGATCCGAAGCTCTGGCTCGACATTCGTTCCCACATTTAATTTTCCCTCCCACACCAACATGAGCAACGCATCCAGACAGCGCCACACCAAGCAGCCCAACCCCTGTGCCCGCCACGAGGTGAAGGCCCAGGCCCTCCGCGACAAGAATCGCGTGATGACCATCACCAACCCCGGCGGCAAGGGCGAACGAGCCGAAATGCTCCCCGCCCCGTTCAATCTCACGCAGGGACACCGGGACCTCGGGCTCATCCCCAAGAACCGCAAGCACGGCCAGCGCCTCGGGCGCGGCGGCGTCCTCAAGGGTGCGTTCGGCGGCGTCAACAAGGCCGATCGCAAGCGCCGCAACGACGAGCGCCGCGCGTCCCTCACGCGCCCGGCCTAACAACTTTCACGGCGGCGCTGGCAAAAGCCACGCCATGGATAGTGCGAGCCCGCCCGTGCAAATCTCCGGTCCGTCGTCTGGGCGGACCGGAGTCAACATCTTCTGTGGGCTCACCTGAACTATGACCACACAGAACAACAAACCCAGTCAGTAAGAGCAGATCGCAATAAAGCGTCGAACTTCCGTTAGCGAGGTCTTGTTAATCTGCATGGCGACGGAATCAGCAGCGAATCAAAACTAGGGTTGCCCACAGCTCGAAAGGGCTGTGGGTTTCTTTTTGCAGCTCATGATCTGTGGCAACACAGATAGAGAGGCGTGGTCCCTGAAACCTCCCGCCGCTAATACCGGTGCCTCAAGCTAATCAGGTAAAAGCTGCACCCCGATCCAACCGTCGCACAATGCGGGAGGGTCGGGGTTTCTTTTTGCAGGCGCCGCAGGAACGGCGGTCAGCGGGGTGACGTCCCTCTGGCGAAGGAGACGTCTCTCCGGACCTGTCGAATTTCCACCAAAGACCATCGGACCAATGAGCAAAGCATCAGAGATCATCGTGACCACGGCCGCCGCCTGCCTTCTTCCGGTTGGCGCGGCCATCACTTTTATTGTCGCCCGCGAATTGATCCATGCATCCCGCCATCCGTCTGGTCCTTCGACTCTGTGCCGTGGTGATCATTCGTTTGGTCGCCGACTCCGCGGTCAAACGACTCGGCGGTCCGACCAGACGACGGTCCCTTCGGTTCTTCAAGTAGCATGAGAACCTTCAGCAGAAACGTCCTCTACATCCAGCATTTTGGCGACTACCTGGGCAACAAAAACAAAGGCACTACGCGCCGGCTGACCCATCGTCAGGAGATGCTTCAGATGGCCATCCAAGACGACGCTTATCACAAAGCGTGCTGGGATCTGGCGGTTCTCGAACGGTTGCTGGCTGTTGTTAAAAACGCACCTTACAACAACCCCACCGGGCGCTCACTCGTATGCAAGGCCTAGAAACCACCCTGCTCGAAATCAACCGCTTCGGTCCGCCGATGCTTTATCGTGGTGACTCTGGCTGGCGTTGCTCGGTAGACCTATCCGTCAGCATCGCCGGAGTTACGTTCACCGTAGAATCGGATGCACATCCGACGCCCTACGAAGCCGCCGACACCTGCTTTCGACGAATCCACGAATCCCTGAGCAAGCTCGGGGTTAATGCAGGCAACCTCCACGCTCTTCCAGCATGATCCTCTTCGACAAGCTTTTCACCGACCAAGCCGACGTTCCGTCAATACTCGAGCTATGCGAACAAAAATACCCGTCCATCTGGGGCGACTTTGGCGACATGGCCAAGGCGCGCGTCGAGCAGAACCTACGCGAAGCCGTCGGCGAGCAGATGGACACCGAGGTCATCATTGATCCGTTTCTCGCCGAAGCCAGCGCACAGCTCAGGAAAACGGCAGCTCAATACAGCGGCCGAACCCTCACCGTCTACGATTACACCCTTACGTCGTCGCGTGGATTCTACACGCGCAAAAACCCCAAAGCGACTGCAACCCCCTGCGACTACTTCAAAAAAGAATTCGAGGAATTTGAAAATAAAAACACCAACGACATAATAGTCCGATTCCTCCTGGTGCCGGACAATTCGGTCAAAGGACACTTCGATAGAAACGGCACGGGCAGAGTCCCGAAGCGTGTCCGAATCAGCCGGCGCTTCTTGGCAAGACTTTACGTTGAGTGGCGAAACAACGGCTACGGAGACAGCCACCTTCCGCTCACCCGCTTGTGCGAGGTGCTGGGAGGAATAGGAACAAACCGGGCAATCCTCTGTGCGCTGGTCCAAGGACTGACTATCAAGGTCGACCGACATAAACATGACGAGCATCCAGTTACCGGCCAGATCCCGCTTTGCAGCTTAAGCGGTGATCAAATCAGCGCTCCTTACGTCTCGTCGGAATTAGTGGAACCCGTCTATGAAAAAGTCCGTTCGGACGACGAAGCAGCTCGCCTGCTATTCCAAGCCAAAACACATGTCGGCAAATTCGTGATAAACCCGACCACTGCCGGCTCCTTCTTGCACGAAATCCGCTCGGCCAGTATCGACAACGAAAACGAGGTGTTTATCGAACTCGACCCCAACACCGCCGGTTCGCAAAACACCGTCCTGTTTCATCCCAAAAACAAATTCCACAGGCTGCCGCGCTACATTCGTCGCAACTTCTGGGTCCGGGCAAAACCCGGCTCCAAAGCCGAGAACGACATCAAAGTGTTCAAGGGCCGCGATGCACACAAAGGCGCCTGCCAGATCAGGCAGATCCAGCTCAACCCCGCGACCAACAAAATCGAACTGCTGCTACGCACACGCCGCTTCGGCGATGTATGGATTCCCCTGAGCGACGACCTGTTCACGCCGAAAAGCGTAAAAGGTAGTTGGCCTGCAACCCTTCGCCCCGATCACCCCGAGGAGCAATGGCAAAGATACCTGGGCCGACGGCAGCACCCGCCCAAGCCGGACAAAAAACCCGCAACAAAGAAAGCCGCGCACCCTTTCGGTGAGCCTGACGAGGTCTTCGCGCGGACCTCTGCTCAGGCGCGTGAGGCACTGCGCCCCCGCATTCCACGTGGTGTCACCTTCGCCACCCCGCCCATGATGGACCCCGAGATGACGCGGGCTAACGAAATGATGGAACGCGCCATCGCCCAAATGCTCGCGACTCCGGCGGGCGAGGCACGGCGCCCGCTCACGGCCGAGGACATCGAGCGTGCGCGCGAGGTTCTTCGCGAAGCTCCGCGCGTTCACGACGAAATCATCGTCGAACGTCCACGAGGTTGACCGCCCCGTGGTTTATATGTGGGATCAGGTTCCCACCAACAACTTCCCGACGAACGGTTCGTCGGGTTTTCGTAACGAACAACAACACCAAACCAAAGATCAGATGAACAAGTTCATCCGCACCATCGTCGGTAACGCCGACGGCATCAAGGCCCAGCGCGCCGGAGTTCTCGCCACCCAGGCGAAGCTCGCTCAGGAAAGCATCGTCAGCGACTTGCGCCGCAAGCTCGCCGGCCTCGACCTCCAGCTCACGCAGTTGGTCGACCTCGCCCCCGACACCACCGACAGCCTGCGCCCCGGCAACGGCTTCAACCCGGTCCAGTGGGCCAAGGCCGTCCACGCCATCAAGGTGGAACTCGATGGCGTCAAGCGCGAACTGGCCATCGCCGAGGAGACCTACGCCGACTGGTTCGGCGACGTCCCCGCCGCCGCCGACACCGCGGCCAACGCCACCGCCTAATCAGCGGACAGGCTGCATCGGGGTCGCCTGACATCCTCAGGCGACCCCGTATAGTCTTCACCACAACACCAACCAAAACACGCGCCACGTATGATCTCCATCACGCTCCGCTACGGTCTCAACAAGTCGACGCAAGTCAACGTCGAAGCCGGCTCCACGATCCGTCAGTCCGTCACCAACGCCGCCAAGACGATCCTCGGTCTTCCCGAAAACGTCCAGGCGACCATCGACGGCGACACCGTCTCGCTCGACCACGAGCTTTTCGAGGACACCACGGTGACCTTCGAGAAGCAGGCCGCGCAGAAGGCCTAAGTCCTCGGCACCTCCTCGTTCCCACGACCCCGGTTCCCCACGGAACCGGGGTTTTCTTTTGCAGGGTGACGTCACGCCGCATGGTAAGAAGGTTCGGTTGGCAAAGGAACCTTCCAGGGTTCGAGTCCCTCGCCCCTGCACCCGAAGATCGGTAGCTCCGGTCTTCGGGTTTTCTTTTGCACCCACGAAACCAAATGGCCGAAACCACAGAACTCGTCATGCGCGGCGGACGCTTTATCCGCAAGGTCACCAGGACCGAGGAGCAGGACATCGGCTCGCAAGTCGAGCTTCTACAAAAACTGCTGCCGCGACCGGCAAGCACTGTCCACAACATCGGAACGATCAACTGGCGCGAGAAGTCGGCGCCGGTCCACATGCTCCACTCAGGCAACAAGCTCGCGGCGTTCGCCGAGATCCCCACCATAGGACCCCGCTGCGTCTACTCCCCGATCTGGAACTTGAAGGGTAGCGAGATGGCCAGCAAATACGGAAAGCTCACCGTCGACGAAAAAGCGGACTTCATGAAAAAGATCCACGAATATGTGGAACGGTGGGACCCCCAGTTCAGCCGCAGCAGCCCGGGCACTCCCTTCGAAGTCATCACCCGCGCCGACGTCCCCTGGAACGTGCGCAAGTTCGGCCCTCTTCTCTTCATCATCGTTTTCGATTCGACGATCGGACCGGACATCCGGATGACCGGGTTGAGATCGTTTTACTACACGGGCACCTACATGGCCGCGCTCGCGAACAAGGAACTCGCAGCACTCGATCTGGTAAACCATTTCGACGACGGCCGTGTGTGCATGGGCGGCGACTTCGACGGTCGATACAACACGGGAAGTCGGCTCCACTGCTCGGTCCTCGAATTTGTCCAGCTGGCCGCGGATTCCTACAACACCACGCAATCCAACAACCACCTCCACCACCTGCGGATGAACGCGAAGTGGTGCCTCAATCCCGAGCGCAACAACGTGCTCGACTCCCCTGATCTGCTCAAGGGTCAAAACCTCAGCCTGCCCTTCATGATGGGCCTTATATAACATGGCCTTCGAACTCGACCAGGAAATCCTGCGGGCCATCGAAACCAAGTCCCCGAACGAAGACGAAAATCTCGAGGTCCTGCGCGCCATCCTCCGCAAAAAACAAGGCACCAAAGATCAGCGCAACGCCATCCTCCGCGTCATCAAGCAGGTCGCGCCCAACGTGGTCGACCGAGACATGCGCGCCTGCGTCAAGAAAGCCATTACCAAACTTGGAACCGACTTCAAACTCACTGACCTAACGTGAAACATCCCCTCATCATCGGCGCCGGCGGCGTCGCCTCCTACCTCCTCCCTTGCCTTCTCAAGGCCTTCAAGCCCGAGAAGGTCACGATCATCGACAAAGATGTGCTGGAAGAACGCAACCTCGACCGGCAGATGTTCGGCGTCGATCAAATCGGAAAGACAAAAGCAACGGCTCTTATCGAGTTCATCCTTCAAGACTTCACCGGAAGAAAAAACGACCTCGGTTCGTGGGAATACCACTCACCGGGAATGGTTACCACAGCAATCGAAGAGTGGTTCACCCCCGCCACCGTCATCCCTGACGACGTCGACGCGATCATCTGCGTCGCCGACAACCACGAGGCCCGACGCAACGCGATCCGAGCGGCCTACGACCGCAGCATCCGCTGCTACATCGGAGGCAACGAATACTTCGACGCCGAGGCCTACGTCACCTGGGCCGACCACGACGGCACCAAGCTGGACCCGCGGGTCCGTTATCCCGCCATCGCCACCAGCCACGCCGGCTCGCCGCTCCGCTGCCAGGGCGAGGAACAGGAGATCCACCCGCAGCTCGCCATCGCAAACTACCGCTGCGCCGGGCACATCATGCACCTGCTCTACGTCTGGGAGCGAGTCTTCCCGGAGCTGAACTGGGAAGACGCCAACCTCGTCAAAGGGCTGTATCCAATCGAGATCAGCTCCTGCATCACGGAAACCACCACCATCAACTCCAACCAGCTTTCATCGTGAAACACGTCGCCTTCAAAAACAAACTCTACTCTCCGGTCTCCACCGGATTGTTTCGACATTTCGTGGAAGTTCCCAATGTCGAGGTCTTCATGTCCGACAAACAACCTCCGTTCTACTGGGAGGGTGGCAAGATCCCGTTCGCGCTGTGGGCGCAGATCGTCTCCTTCATGAAGTGGACCCAGCGGACCTTCAAATCCGAGGCCCACTGCACTTTGTTCTACAACACCACCACCAAGGAATGGGCGGCCTGGGCCTTCCCGCAGAAGACCATGGGCATGACCGTCTCGCTCGACACCGCGGACGAGCGTTACCGCGAGGACCGCAAACGCTTCAACGGCGAGTGGATCATGGCGGGCTCCGTTCACCACCACTGCCTGTCCAAGGCGTTCCAGTCCGGCACCGACTCGGCCGACGAAGTAGACAAAGAAGGCATCCATGTCACCGTCGGCGAAGTGCTCGACGAAGTCGTCGATCTTCACGCGCGCAAAGTCCTCAACGGCACGATGTGCGAATGCCGGATGTCCGAATTCTTCGAACACCCGGAGTGGATGGCCAATGTGCCCAAGCACCTCAAAGGCTGCATCGAAGACGACGACGCGCTCGGCTTCGTCGCCGAGGTCCCGTTCCCCGAGGAATGGAAGTCGCGAGTCAGCGAACGCACTTTTCAAACGGCCAGCTCGCACTCGGGGGCGACGACTGGCCAGAACGGGAGTGCCCCGGGAGCCGTCAGGACGCTGGTTGGTGGGAGTAACTACAGCTACCAGCAGCAATACCAAACCCACGAGCAACTCCACCAAAACGCGGAAAGGAGAAGGACGGAACAGGTGAAACGCCAGATTCCCGAGATGGACAAGGTGCTCGACGAGTGGGCAATCTCCGTCGCCCAGCATCACGGCATCGACGTCCGCACCGTGGCCAAACTCTGGCTCACACCCGAAAACGAGGCCACGGAACTCAGCGACCAGGATCGGGCGCTTTACGTCAGCATCAGCGCCATGTATAAAAACCTCACAATCAATAAAATCAAGATCCCGCTGCTTTCGATTGTCGACCACATGCGGTCTATCTCAAAGTAACGGTCCATGCTTCAAGGAGCCTTCGACTTTGCCCTCCCCGCTTCAAACTGGTGCCCACCGGCTTCACTTCCCGACCTATCAAGAGAACGTTTCATTTCCGCTGATACGGAGGGATTTGATCCAGACCTTGAATCGGAAGGTCCCGGGGTTCTCCGGGGTAAAGGCAAGGTGGTTGGTGTCTCCGTTGCCTGGTCCTCAGGAAAGCTGTATGCTCCATTTGGTCACGAGTTCGGAGGGAATCTGGACCGCGGTATTGTGGTCGACTGGTTGGGGGAAATTTTCCGAGACCGTGATCGTGAGGTTGTCTTCGCCAACGCACCATACGATCTTGGAGGCCTTCGATCACTTGGCGTCGAAGTTGCTGGCAAGATCCATGACATTCAAATCATGGACCCCCTGCTCGACGCCGAGCGGTTCGATGGCTACTCCCTCAACGCCCTCTGCAAACGCTGGCTCGGGAAAGAGAAAAACGAAGACGCGCTCCAGCAAGCGGCCGCGGCCCACGGATCGGTAGGGCGCACCAAAAAGCTGCGCGAGTCGCACGACGCCAAGAAAATCATGCACCTCCTGGCCCCACGATTCGTCGGGCCTTACGCCGAGGATGACGCGGCCGATACACTGGCCATTTTCCACAAGATCCGGGCACACAAAGAATGGCCGGAAATCGAGAAGCTCTACGAAGACGTCGAGCGGCCCCTGATCCGCACGCTCTTCGAGATGATGTGGCGGGGAATCCGGGTCGACGTAGGCTACGCAGACGAGCTGAACTCAAAATGGCTGAAGCAAGAACGCGGGCTCTACGCCAAGATGGGTTTCGACGACATCTGGAGCGGTGATGCCTGCCGGCGTTACCTGGGTAAGCACAACATCCAGGTCGGCGGCTCGCTCGACAAGGAGTTCCTGGAGTCGCTCGAGCACCCCGCAGCCAAGGACCTGCGGATCGCGCGCGAGCTGAGCAAGTGCCGGAAAGACTACCTCGAAGGCACGATCCTCAAAGGCCACTACAGAGGGCGAATCCATCCGCAGTATAACCAGATGGCGTCGGACGACGGCGGCACCAAAAGTGGCCGGCTCTCGTGCAAGAATCCCAACGCGCAGCAGATCCCAAAGCGGTCGAAAAACATCGACGCAAAAGCGATCCGCAAGGCGCTGTTGCCGGAGGAAGGACACGACTGGGCCAAGTTCGACTACTGGTCGCAGGAGCCTGTAATCCAATGCCACTACGGAATTCTCCTCGGCTTGCCAAAAGCACGCGAGGTCGGCGAGATGTTCGGGCGCGGGGTCAAGCTCTACAAGTTCATCGAGGAAAACTCGCACGGGCGTCTGAGCTATGACCAAGCCAAGGAAGTCGCGCTCGCACGGTCCTACGGTCAACAGACCAAAGGTCTCGCGCACAAAATGAACCTCGAGTTCGAGGAAGCCGAACGGCTCCAAAACGACTTCGACGAAATCGTCCCCTACATCATCAAGCTGGCCGAAGGATGCGAGGCCAAGGCCGGGGACCGCGGGTTCATCAAGACGTTGCTTGGTCGCAAACAGCGGTTCAACCTCTGGCAGCCCCGCTGGAACGACAACCCCGCCGAACGCTTCCTGGCGCTCCGCCTGGAGGAGGCCCAGAAGAAGTGGCCAAAGTCCACGCTCAAACGGGCCTTCCTCTACAAGGCACTGAACTACCTTGTGCAGGGCTCCGCCGCAGACCAGACCAAGCTGGCGCTGGTTCGGATACACCGGGAGATCGGACTCCCGCAGATGACGGTCCACGACGAAATCAGCAAATCCGTCCGCTCAAAGGAGGAGGCCCTGGAGATCAAACGGATCATGGAAACGTGCATTCAGTTACGCGCGCCGGTCCGCGCCGACATGGATTTGGGTCCCACATGGCAATGAACTTACTAAAGACTCGGCTGCGCGTGACTCGTCATCACATTGAATATAGACCGGACGGACGAGGACGCTGTGAAGACACCTGGTGCGAGCAGCGGCTCTCTCGTGAGTGGCTTTGGAAAGGACGCGTGGTGTTTCAATGGCAGATAGACAGCGAAATCGTCCCGGTATACGCATGGGCCGGATCGGCTTGCTTTGGTGACACCTGCGGGTGGGTTTCAAAATTTGCACCTTTTGACCAGAAAGGGATAAAACTATGAGCAAAACACCCGAACGCCTCGCCTATGACTGGCTGGCCAAAAACTTACCGGCCAACTCCCACTGCCAGCGTATCGAATGCACCACTACACCGGGCATTCCCGACATCAACCTGATCGTCAACGGCGACGAGTGGTGGATGGAGGTCAAAGCCCTGCGCGCGGGCAGCGGCATCCATCTGCGCAAAGAGCAATACGCGTGGATGGCCCGCCGGACCGCGGTGGGCGGCCGCTGTGTGGTGCTCAACCGTGACAACCAGGGATGGCAGATGTGGGTGGTTTCGCCCGGCAAGGATGTCGTCTTGCCGGCGCCAAGCGGCCACGTCTTGCTCCAACGCTCCCCCGACTTCGTCGGGACGAGCGGCGCCCTGCTCTACACCGCGCTGATCCACCTGTCCAAACGTCCATGACCGAAGATCCTATCCAAGAAACCATCCGGGAAAACCCGCTCGATACCCTCGTCGCCCTGTGCAAATACCTCGCCGAGTTCGAGGACAAAAAGGGCAAGCTCGAAGAGGAGCTGAAATATGTCGAGCAGCGGATCAAGGACCTGTCCACGCGCTCGATTCCCGACCTGATGCAGGCGATCAACCTGACAGAGCTTCGGCTCACCGACGGACGAAAGATCGCGGTCAGGCCGGACATCATGGCCAGCGTATCCAAAGAGCGGATGCCACAGGTGCTGGCGTGGCTGCACGCGCACAACGCGCAGGCCATCGCCAAGCAAAAGCTGATGGTCGACATAAACGATCTACCACAAGCGGCTGTAATCGCCATGGAAGATGCAGCACGAGCCCTCGGCGCGCGGCCGACCATCGACGCCTCGATCCATCCGTCCACTCTGCGCGCCTTCGTCAAGGAGCAACTTGAGCAAGGCACGCCCGATTTTCCCCGTGAGCTGTTTGGGGTTCACGAGGGTTCCAAGGCCGTCATCACGACTGGCCGGTAACAAACCCACCAAAACCCAAAGACCAAAGACATGAAAGTCACGATCAAGAAAGCCGGCGAAGT
>JACCDQ010207027.1_pt1 | contig 31032 bp, 26 predicted proteins | sample 7446031 | NCBI WGS metagenome assembly JACCDQ01 (sample SAMN15323442, study PRJNA562643) | freshwater metagenome | isolation source: river surface water | place: USA:Blue River Watershed | collected 2017-08-17 | reverse complement strand
GTGTGAACATAACAACACGATGTCTCCCGTGCTGTTTACACTCACCGCCACACACACACACACACACACACACACACACCCACACACAAAACAGAAACACTGCCTTGGTGTGACAAAGAGGAGTGGTGAGTTGCCTGCGTCCTAGGCTCCTAGGCTCCTAGGACGCAACATTGACTACAAAACTTCGAAACTTCGAAACTTCGAAAATGGTCGGTGTTTATCCGAGGTTGTATTTGCGTCCATTGAGTGCGTATTGCACGGGTTCGTTGAATCTGTACTCGCGACCGTAGTTGATCAAGATTTCTTGTCCATGGCGGATGGGTTTGGTGGCGCGGATGCGAGCAGTGCGACGCGCGCGATCCACGACGAACTCGGCATTCGCGCGATTGCGCGCCGTGTGGTTGATGAGCGAGCCCACCGTGCGCGACAAGGCACCATCGCGCACCGCGGCGTTGTTGGCCAACACTTGCAGGGCATAAGGTCCCGTGTACTCGCCGTAGCGCGCATCCAACTGATGATTGTTCAGCAATTCGCCGTCGTACGGAACAATGGGATCGCCTCGGCGAAAGACAATGGGATGTTCGCCGCCGCCCTCCGCGTGCGGATTCCAGGCAAACAATCCTTTGCCCGCATGCGGAATGTCAGAATCGGCGATGCGCACATGGTAAGCGACTTGCAGATGCTGGTAGCAATAGGGCAACCCAATGCAGGCATTGCGGCGACACTGTGGACCTTCATTTCCATTGGCCAACGGTTTGCGATACGTGCAGCGTGCACATTGCAGCGGGGCGTTGAAGACCACCTCTCCATCGTTGGAGTGGAAGTGGAAATAGCGCGGCATGTCTCTATGTTTTTGTAAGGGGGGGGGAGTGCGCTGCGCAGTTGCTTTCGTTGCAATCTCGCGAGAATAAAAAAACCATGCACTGTTCGCCGCCGCCGCGGCCACCAACACCACGAACACCAACACCACGAACACCAACACCACGCAATCTCCACATCAAACAACCTTTTTTTTCTTCTCGTCGGAGAGTAGCACTGTTCTGCGACATCCCGCAATATTCATCCACGACGTCCCGCGACATCCATCCACGACATCCATCCACGACATCCCCATTCACCTCCAGCAACCATTGAGAACCAAGAACCATGTATGATTTGGAAGCAGGACTCGGTGGCGGTGGTGGCGCAACGCTGCAGTTGTACCAACCCATGAACATCATGGTGTTCCTGTCGTTCTTCTCGCCATTGGTGTTGGCGGTTACCATCACCAGTATGTCCTTCGTGTTTCAACACGCGAAAGGGTTGGTGTACCTCGGCTTTCTTATCGGCGCCTGTGTCTTGCGCAACTTTGTGTTCATGGTGGCGCAACTGTCGCCTTTCCAATTCGATCCGCCGCAGTGCAAGGGCGTGCAGTTCAGTCCCTTCGCCAATGCATCCTTCAGCGTGTTCGTGTTCAGTTTCACCCTCGCCTATTTAGCCGTCCCCATGTGGAACAGTGGTCTCGCCAACGTAACGGTCCTCATCTCCATCCTGGTGTATGGATGCATCGATCTCTCGATCAAGATGTACAAAGGATGCCTGCAGCGCACGTCGGAAATTCTGGCCAACGTGTTGTTGGGCGGCATGCTGGCCAGCATTGTCACGTTCTTGATGCAGTCAGGCGGCTCCGGCGACTATCTCTTCTTCAACGAACTCTCCAGCACGCGCCAAATTTGCTACCAGCCCAAGGAACAAACCTTCAAGTGCTCCATGTATCGCGACGGCGAACTGATCTCCTCCTTCTAATCGCGGATGGCGGAAACATCTTGGACGGAGACCTCTTCCGCGGAGGAGACCTCTGCATTGGCGGCACGGATGTCCACAGACACCTCTTTTTCTTCTTCTTTTTCTTCTTCTTCTTCTTCTTCATCTGCCGCCACGGGCAGCGCCGGAGGAGGAGAAACGGCGACAAAGGCGCGCGCATGGGCAACAAACCATTGTTGGAATCGATGGATCGTTTGGCGTCGCACGGTGGATTCCGCCAACTGTCGCATGGTGCTGCGGGCATGTGCATACATGTGTACAACTCGATGAACGTGTTCCACTGCGCGCATGCTGCGGTACTTGGTCATGTCCGGGTGGTAGAACAATGGCTTTTTCTTGCGGTGATTGACGCTGTTGTGAAAGACGTAAAAGAAATCGATCATGTGCTGCGGGGAGGTCAAGTACGCCGCGGGGGTTGCGCGCGACAGAAAACTGGTGGCATGTCCGGAACACTCTTCGCAGAACAACACTTTGCAGATGGAGAGAATTTGGTGGAACAACGGACGTCCCAGCGCGGTGAATGCCGACGGATCCAATGTGCTCGTGAGCACATGAAACAACGCCCACGTCGCAGGACCCCACACTTCGATCAGCGGCATGTCGACAATGGCAAAACCAACAAACAAGACAGACAGACAGACAGACGGACAAAAAAAACAAACGTGTGTGTGCGCGTATGTGTGTGTAACAACCTTCGATAAAAAAAACAACATCCTTTGAGCGAACACATGTATGCGCGTCATCTCCGCCGCAATAAAAATCGACACCATTTCCATCCTTGGTTTGTCCGATCGCCCTCCCTCTTTCACCCATTCAATTCACCCTTCACATCTATTCGATTGGAACAGGAACACGATGTCTGAATCACATGCTTCCGGTCCTTCCAGCGCCGCTTCCGTTCCTTCCGCTTCCATTCCTTCCGCGTCTGGTCTTTGCGCGTCCGCAGCGACCACCAGCAAGGAGGAATTGGTACACAACATCAAGGAGTGGATCAGCGTGGACAATGAGATTGCGCACTTGAAGCTGCAATTGCGCCAGAAGACGCAGCAAAAGAAAGCATTCTCGGATGCGCTGATGCGCGTCATGAAACAGAATCGCATCGACTGCTTCGACATCAACGGCGGATCGCTCATGTACAAACAAAGCAAGTCCAAGAAGCCACTCACCGGCAAGACGTTGCTGGCGGCACTGAAATCCTTTTACGCCGACAATCCACAAGTCGCCGAGGACGTCTCCAATCACATCCTGAACAGCCGCGAAGATCAAGTGCGCGAATGCATTCGTCGGCGCATCGACCGGCGGCCACAGAGTGGGGTCTCGGCGGCGGCACAGGCAGCCGACAAAGACACATAAACAAACGTGCGCCAAAACCATTCAACTTTCTTTGTCGCTGTCCACACACACACACAGTCGCGCAACCTTCCGATGTCTTTCGCTTCCTCTACCGCCATCACCACCTCCACCTCCACCGGCACCGCAGTGGACACGGTTGTTGTGGAATATCTCGGTGTGCGTGCATGCACGGAGACACTGGCGACCATTCCGTTGGTGGAAGATCGAGAGTGGCGCGCCATTGAATTCCACATCAACGTGAGTTTACCACAACATCCCTTTGTGGAATTTCGCATGCGGTATTGTGCGCGACAGCAATGTTGGACCTTTCCGCCTTTCACGGAAGACGCTGGACACGCCGCAGTCGCCAAACCGGTGTGTCGCGGATCGTTCGTGCACCGCGAAGAGAATGTCCGCTACTTCTTGTGCGAAGTGGCCGACAATGTATTCATCACTCCTGCTGCTGCTGCTGCACCTTCCACTGCCGCGGCAACGGAAAAGGGAGAGGGGAACAGAGGAGAAGAGAATTGTTGGGTGTTGGTGGACGAAGTGTTGCATCACAGCACAGTGTATGCGCGCCGTCTCCACCCCGACTTGCGCACCCTCTTTCGCACCTTTCCCCAATTGTGCGAATTGTGTCCCGTGATATCCGCTGGCGCAAACCACCACGACGACGCATACCACCCGCAACAACGACAACAACAACAATCGCAAACCCAACCACACCATTTCCATTGCGAACGTCCCATCGTGCGCTACTGCTGGAAATCAAGCGAAGAAGAATTGCGCTTCGCCTTCTTGTTCGGCGAGCGATCGACCGGCGACGACTGTGCCACTTTTGTTCCCTTCTTCCAGCATGAAAAAACGGCCCTCGGCCAAGGATGCCTTCGGTGCGCGGTGTTTCCGGGCACGACGCGCTATTCGTCTGAGGCACGTCGCGAGGAGACCGTGGTGTGGATGCGGGGCAGCGGGGCCTGGTATTTGCATTTCGACAGCGTCTTGTTCTGCGACGGCGCCATTGCGATCCACGACGTGCTTTCGCGCCACGTGGTGCTGGACTTCCAATGGTTCACGGACTTTTAATCCAAGCCCTTTTTTTCCACATAGACACTACCAAACGTGCTTGCTTTTGAACATCATTCCTCTGTTTCTTTTTCCTTCCTTTCTTTCTGCCAATGCGAACGTCAAGGTCTCCGATGGTTGCATGGATCGGGATGCAGTGGTTGTTCGTGGTGTGGTTGCTGTGGATTGCGATCACGCCGGTATTCGAACGACATCGCATCCCCGTGGCAAGGTACGTAGTGTACTTTGTGTATTGGACCTTCCTCGGGCTGTGTCTGTGTATCTTCGTATGAGCACATTACATCCCATCACATTACAACATCACATCGTGTCACATAATTTTAATTGTTTCGGAAGTCGACACATTCAGAGACACAGACGGAAAGAAAGATGATGACACGCGTCAAATCACTCCGCCCCGTCGTATTCGGGACATGTTTTGGCATGCCATTGGCGTATTACCGCCAGATCCCGCATCGCGCAACCTACGTCGCAACTGTCATTTCTCCATCCCATCGCACGTTTGCGTCTTATTGCGTGCACCATGGCACCAACCGCGAGTCGGCAACCACAGAAGGTACGGACACCAGGAACACGACCGACGGCGCCAGTCGCGAACCGACTCTGTCCAAATTCAACGGCGATATTGGCGTGGAACAAACGATTGATCGCTTCCTGAGTTGCTCCGAGATTTTGCGGGACTATTTCGATGCTGTCTTGAAAACGAAGAGCGATGGTGTCAGCGATGCCACGGTGGCACAGTTGCCCATGGACATCAGTCGGGACGTCATCGAGGGTCGAAAGTCTGCGGTGAGCGTGGGAAGACAATTGGAGAAGGCGTTGTTTTCGCAAGACAAGGAGCCGCTGGCACTGATGAGCTTCCAGTGGCGAAACGGAACACGCGACGCGATCGTTGTGGACACGCTGCGTTGGAACATCTACGTGGTGACAGAATATCGGACGGTGGAGTATCGCCGCTACACAGTCCGCGAGTTGGCGCGTCACAAAGTGACGGAATCCACGGTCCATGCATTGAAAGTGCGCTTTTTGGAACTGGTCATGCGCGGCGCGGAAGAAGATGGTCGCACGTTGCAATACGATGCTGCTCGGGAGTTGGTGCATCCACCAACCACTTTCTACCAAATTGACTGGTTTTGAAGGTTGGTTGTGGTTTCTTTCCTTGTTTTTTTTCTTTTCATGTAACTCATAACACGAGCACTTTACGTTCAAAGATACATAAACACACGCAAGTGGAGTTTCTTTCTTTCTCTGTTTCTTTCTTTGTTTCTTTCTTTGTTTCTTTCTTTCATCTCTTGTTAATCTTTGTCTTCATTCTGACCTTTTTTCCCCCAACATTTTGACGACAAACAATGAAGCACGTGCGACTAGGTATGACGGAGTCGACGTTGGCGTTTTTGTATTGGCTGCAGTACATTGCCGCGCCGAAAGGGTTGGTGTCGTTGTCGACGGGCGCGTGGCGCGCTGTTCAGAAGTGGGAAACCCAGATGTTGAACTGGTTGCACATCACATCGGGGTATTATGACGGGGAGGTGAACGGCTCAACATTCGGGGCTTTTTCGCGACACACGTCGGTGACCACCCACTATCGTCGCTACATGGAGGCGGTGTTTCGCGCGGCGCGGAAATGCGATGTGTTTGTGTTGACCTTCCACGACTTGCCGCCGGAAGTGCGCGCACACGAAGCCGCGTTTTTGGGACCGGGGTTTTTGGAGGTGAAACACGTGGTGGAAGACAAGTTGTCTCCGGATCCGATGTTCGACTTGATGCGCGGTCGACGGGTGTTGATCGTGTCGTCGTTTGCGCCGTTGATGAAAGCGCAGGTGGAAAGCGGGAATTGCGCGCGCATCTATCCGACGTTTCCTGCTTGCGCGTCGATTGAAACGTATTGCATGCCGTACACGTTTTTCAACCATGGTCCAGACGAGAATCTGATTGCGACGGCGCAGCGCATTTGCGACGAGATACGCGCGGCGGGCTTAATCGATCGCTTCGATGTCGCACTGTTGTCGGCGGGGGCGTACACGGCGCTGTTGGCGGGAGTGATGCACGATCGGTGGAACAAGGATGTGTTTTGCGCGGGGGGCGAGTTGCAGCCTTTTTTTGGCATTGCCAGTGCTCGCGCAAAACAGAAACGCGCGCAAAGGAACGACCCGTTTCCGCACCCCGAATGTTGGATCATGTCCATTCCGCCCGAGTATCGACCGGAGGGATGGCAGCGCATCGAAGGCGGATGCTACTGGTGATGCGGCAAAATATGTCACAACGGCAAAATATGTCACAACATTCTCCAATTTCTTCACATTTGGCACCCAAGAATCTTCACATTTGGCACCCAAGAATCTTCACATTTGGCACCAGTCGCGATTAAACGTCGAGGGGGAAGGCGAGGGAGGGTGGTTGGGATGTGTCGGTGGCTGCTGCTACAGCGGAGGAGGCGGAGGCGGAGGTGGAGGTGGAGGTGGAGGTGGTGAGTGCGGAGAAGGCTTGGCGCAGCATGGTGTCGTCGAATCGGTCACTGCGAAGGTTGTCGAGGATTTCGGATTCGAGGGGGATGCGAAGATGGATTTGTTGAAAATGTTGGACGAACCGACGGATGCATTCCGCCGCCTCGTCTTCGGGGGACACAGTCGCGGTCGCGGCAGCGGCGGCAGCGGCAGCGGCTGCCATCCATGCGTCGGCGGCGGACACGCGGTGACGCACCGTGTCTGTGGGCACGAGAATGTCGCAGACTTCCGGTTTGCGGATCTGCAGAAATTCGGGGCGCTGTCCGAACTGTTTGTGGAACATCTGCACGACAAACTCGGGGATGGGCGGACTGGATTCGATGAGTCGGTCGAATTCCTCTTTGCCAAACTTGAGCATCTGTTCCACCTCCATGCGCTCGGCGGGATGTTTCGCCAGTTCGATCTTGAGGTTGCGGTGAAACTTGTCCCACGCAATGGAACTGACGCGGTGGCCTTCGTTCAGCTGCGTGATTTTCAGAAACTGTTGGATGGTCGTGATGATGCCCGCCAGCAGATTGCAGCCACCCACCACCATGACGAACATGGCCTGATACGCCGGCGGCACGCGCTGTTGCGCAAAGTTGGCGGTGCCCGTCAGGGTGGAGATGATGATGACCGGGATGGTGTACCACGCATTCAGTGCACTGAAGTGCGCATTGGCCTTCGAATGCAGCCAGCGATAACACATGGCTTTGTCGGCCCATTCCACCATGATCCATTCGTGCTCCTGAGTCCATCCGCGACTTGTCAACGTCTGTGTTTGCGTTGATGGCTGTGACATGTTGGGTTGGTGCGGGGTTTGTCGCGCGGCGGCAGCGGGAGACGACACGGAGGAGGAAGAAACTGGCGAAGTTGGCATGGGATGGAAGACGAGGGGAGGGGAGGGGAGGGGTGCAGAAGGGAAAATGGGGGGAACAAACGAAAGAAAACGAGTCGAAGCTGATGATGTATCGTGCGAAAAAAAGTATCTGTGTACATACAATACCCTACTGCACCGACTTTCCTCATCCACGTCAACCTTGGAGGAGCATTTGTGACATATTTTGCCGCTGTGACATATTTTGCCAGATGGGTCGCGACAAGGAACATCGTCGGCGAACACCGCGTTGGCAGAGGCGAACGCGCCGCCGTCCATCCGCTTCACCTGCTTCTTCTTCTTCTCCTTCAAGCCCAGTTGCTGCAACTGCGGAGGTTACCGCGGTGAAACACACGACACGACACACCTCCAAACATGCCCGGAGCAAACCAAGACGAAGCACGATGTGGTTTCCGGCGGCGGCGGCGGCGGCGGAAGAGAGAGAAAAGGAAGAAAGGGAAGAAAAGGAAGAAAGGGAAGAAAGGAAAGAAGGGGAAGAGGATGGAGTAAAAGTGCGACATTTTTCCACCGCGCGAACTGCAAACCAGCTGCGCCGACACCGCGACCATACCAGTCCTGCTGCAACGCGTCGCAACACGGGAAACGCGCCCGTTCGTCGTGGACTGCTGGGAGTTCTGTTTGGGCAGCCAAAGCCGGCGACGGCAACCGCGACGGTGAATATTCCGATCGTTTCTGCTGCTGCCGTCCCTTCTGCTGCGCACAATACCACCATGCACCATTCCATTCCCTTGTTTCGCGATGTGTTGAAAGAGCGTCAACAAGAACAACAGCGCAAACAAGACATGGAGCAACGCCAACGTGAAATGATGCACTACGATGCGCAACAGAGGGGCACGAGGCGCGCGCATCGCGACTATCGCATCTTGGGGTTTTACGGACAGCGCAAGAAGGACATGTTGCTTTGGCAAGCAAACTACAAGAAGGACAAGGACAAGGATAAGGACAAGGACAAGGATAACGACAAGAACAAGAACAAGGATAAGAAGAACGGTAAATCTTCAACGACGGAATCGTATGCCCCGACGATTAACCGTGCGATGGTGACGCTGCGCACGGCCGACCGCAATCCCCTCTTTGACTGCAATTTGCTGCAAGCAATCGAGGGCAACGAATCGCTGGAGATCGGCGTGCCGGATGACCAACAGCGAGTGTTGTGTTACCCGTTTGCACATCCGGTGGCGAAGAAGTACTTGTTGAAAGCGTTGGCGGCGAACAAGCACATGAATCCCAACCACTTTGTCCCGCCGCGACAGAACGACCACAACTGTTGGTTCAACACGATGTTCGTCTGTTTCTTCGTGAGCGACAAGGGACGCAAGTTCTTCCACGCCTTCCGCCAAATGATGATTGAGGGCGAGCGCGTGGTGCGCGCCAATGTGCGGGAACGAATTGAGCCGGCCTCCTTGCGCGAGGCGTTCGCCGTGCTCAACATTTGCGTGGAGGCCTCGCTCACCAACAACGACGTGGCGCAGACACTGAACACCAATCGCATCATTGAACGCATCTACGTGAGTTTGCGCGACAAGGTTCCCCCCAACGAGTCCCTGTACAATGTCGGAGAGAAAGGCAATCCGCTGTTCTACTTTGACACCATCGTGCGCTATTTGCGCCTGCAATACGTGGAGATGGAGCACGTGTTGTACCGCAACCAAAACGACGAAACCTTCTTGCACGCGGTGCACCATGTGCTCCAGCAACGCGCTGCGGACAGCAATGCCAAACCGGCCCACGTGGTCGCGGTGCGTGTGGCGGACGCCGCCTCCGCGCATGCCAACAAGCCGATGACACTGCGCACCAAACATCGCGGGAAAGACGTGGTGTACCAGCTGGACAGCGCCATCTTGCGCAACACCCCGGCCAATGGCGGAAACCACTTCGCGGCGCTGTTCACATGCAATGGCAAGGAGATGGCATACGATGGGTCCGCCGTGCAACGGTTGGAGCCCATGGAGTGGAAACGCCGACTCAACGCGGACGAGGCATGGGGCATCGGCGATCGCGGCCACGTCTCGCGCAAGCTCTACAATTTCCGCAACGGATACAGCATATTGTTGTATTACCGCGTCAAGTGAAGCAGAAAACTCGTTGTTGGTGCACGCGTGTAACATTGTAATGTAAATGTGAATGTCATGCGTGACATGTCAATTTCCGTTTTTTTTTATCGCACGACACAGTAACCTTCCGTCACCCTTGTTCTCTGTTTCTTTTTTTTCCAGCGCATTCGTTCGTTTCTTTCTTTGTTTCTTTGTTTCTTTGTTTCACGCGGATGTCGTCGAATGCCAACTTACCGCTGTTGAAAGAGGCGTTCCAGCCACTGATGACGATTCGAGACAGTGTGGCACACTTGTTCGAATTGTTGGAGGCGAAGACGGTGCAACTGAAGCAATGTTACGGGGAGTACATTCGGCAGAGTTCCAACGATTCGCTGGTGTTTGGCCTGGACTCGTTTCATTTCCAGGGCAAATTGATCGACTTGGAGTTCCAAGACATGCGGCGGATGTTCATGGCCATCGACAACCGCATGTACGGCGAGTATTACAAATTGCGGAAGTGGATGCGGCAGTCGTGCGAATCCCTCGTGGCCGCACATCCCACAGCCGCGGCGAACAACCACAACCACAACAACCATCATATATCCACCGCCTCCACCGCTGCCATGCGCCGTGCGGTGGTTTTCAAAGACGAACTGGAGGGTGAAGTGGAAGTGTATCGCGACTTGGAACCGTACCGCGTGTATTGCGTGGAACACTTGTTGCGCTTGCACGACGACATTCTGCGGGTGCTGCAGTGGATGAATGAACTGATCGAGGAGAAGGAACTGCAGCTGCGCCACCACCAGGAGAAAGAGCACGTGGGTCTCAACATCAACAACTTTGTCCACAGTTTTCGCTTCGAAATCACCATCATTCGGGAGAAACAACGCCTGTTTGTGTCGTTCTTGGAGTTTTTCCACACTTTGCACGTCAAGTATTTGGAGCGCGTCGCGGCCAAGGTGGAATTGATGTACGAGCAATTGAACCACGACATCCAATGGGATCCACATGTCGGACATCCCGCGCTGCGCACAACGACAGCAGCAGGAACTTCTGGAACTGCCACTGCCACCGCTGCCGCCGCCGCAACCACCATCACCAACACCACACACACACATCCTTCTTTTGTGCCGATGAAACCATCTGCACGCATCCTCCCCACCAACTTGACCACCACCGCCGCCGCCTCCATCCCTTCCAACCTTGCATCCTCGACACGGTCGTCGCCGTCGCCGCAACCAGAAGACAAACAGGAACCCATCATCGTGCAGGAAAAGGAGAAGAAGACTGCGCGATGGAAAACGACGATGCAGAAGATGAAGCAGGCAGTGGCGCAATCCACCGTGTCGCGCAGCGCATCCTCCGAATCCTTGGCCCACCCATCCATCGAATCCTTCGCCCGCGCACCCCCAACATCCCCCGCCGCATCCATGTCGTCCGTGACCACCTCAACATCCCTTGCTTCTCCTTCTCCTTCTCCCGCTTCGACATCTCCCGCTTCGACATCTCCCGCATCCACATCATCGCCGTCTTCCACCAAAGCGGATACATCCTCGGTGGCTGCTGCTGCTACTGATACTCCCGCGTTTTGTGCCTCGGATTGGATTGCACGTCGCATGCGTGCTTCGCGCGACGACAGTGTCGAGGATGTAAAGGTTGGAATGATGGTGGAGATGGCGGAGAATCGGAATGAGGAAAGCTGGAAAGACGAAGGCAAGAGTACCGGTGAGCAAGCGGCGGACTTGTCTTTCCAAGACATTTACGTGCAGTCTGCATAAATGAAAAAAAACAGGCGCGCGCACTGAAAAAAAACACAAACGATTCGAAACAACAACAACGACAACTTCAACGCACATGGAGCGCCGGATAAATGAGAAGATTGATGGATGGTTCACCACTTTCAAGCAGAACACAAAACGCAAGGCCGAAGAATTGCACTTGCTGGAGCAGTCGGAGAGTGGTAGTGACGGCACCAGCAGCGCCGCGCAGTTGTTGCAATACATATTCGACTACGATCGATTGGTGGTGAGCCAAGACGATTTGCGGCGACGCAACAAGCGATCGGCTACACCTCTTGCGTTCGCGCAGCGATGTTGTGCCCAATTGCCTTCGGACGAACAGTGCACACGGCGCCGCAAGGATGGGTCGACGTTTTGCGGCATTCACGCCAAAACATCAACGTTGTCACCCACGTCTTTTGTCCCCGCAACCATGGCTTCTTCCTCTTCCTCTTCCTCTTCCTCTTCCTTTTCCTCTTCCTCTTCTTCATCGGATGAGTCATCTTCCTCTTCCTCCTCAGACGAGGAAGAGGACGCGGAGCAAGAGGAGGATGCGTCTCCCCATTCCCCGGGTTCGGTGGCGGGGTCGGAGTCATCGAACGTATCGAAAGCATCGGATGTGTCCGCGCCCAACGAGGAACAGGTGGAAGTGTTTGCGCGCGAAATGCAAGGCATCATGTATTACGTGGACGCGCAGGACAATGTGTACCACATGGAAGACATCTTGTCGAACAAGAATCCTCCACGCATCATTGCGCAATGCGCCAAGGAATCGAACAGCGATCGCTATTGGATTCCCGCGTTTTTTGACAGCGCCGTAAATCCAACACTTACCAACGCGCAAACAAACAGCGGCCAACAAGACAACCCTGCCGCTGCCGACAATGTGATCGTAAGAGAGATATAAACACGCCACGGCTGCGCAATGCAAGAAGGAAGCAAGGTGGAGAAGGCAAAGGAAGGCAAAGAACCCATCATGGACGGTTCCAACGTAGATGACCCGTCGGAGGACGGCGACGTGCGCTGGGTGATTGATCGACGACCCTCACTGTCGCATCTGTTTCCCCGAAGCACAGACGCGGCGCAAGATGGTGGCAATGTTGCCAAAGAGACAGAAGATGAGAAGGACAACGAGAAGGAGGAGGAGAACGAGAACAAAAAGGAAGATTGCTCAGTTTGCATGAATGCGCGCACCGCAATGCACATGACTCAATTGCCGTGCGCACATCGGTTTTGTATATGGTGTATTGTATGTTTGGGGACGCGGCAAAATATGTCACACCGGGAAGAGCCATTGTGGCGATGTCCCTTATGTCGGCGGTCTTATGCGATTTCCGAGTGTGACATATTTTGCCGCATTGTAACAAAGTAACAAGAAGGAAGGGAGGAATTGAATAAGTGCAGGATTAGGTTTTTTTTTCAGTGTTACAACAACAGCGACTGCGACTACCAACCATTTGCGCAAAACAAATCTTGTTTCACCTTATTACACATCAGAGGGCTCACCACTTGACTGACTGACTGACTGACTGACTTATCGATTCTTCACGATGCGCAAACAAGCGGATTTAACGAAACCCATCGGCGGAAAAGAGGACATCTCGGATGTGTCGGCGCAGTGTTTGGAAGCAGTGCGCATCTTTTTCGAGTGGAAGCAAATGTACGACCAACAAACCCGCGAATGGCGCAGCGAACAACGACATCGGCAGCAGCGTCGCAGCCGTGGACAGTACTTGGCGCCGGCGCGACAAGGAGCACTTCGTTGGAAAGGCGAGGGTCCTTTTTGTGTGCGCTGCGGCGAGCAAGGCGGATGTGCTTTCCAAACTACCTCGGTACCTATCGACACGGAGGAAGGATTGCCCGCGACCATCCTGCATTTCACGGCAGAATGTCTGCACCGCCCCACCCCCTGCGACTTGCGCATGGACATTCGCCTGGTGGTAATGGACTTGCACCATACGAAGGAGGTGTTGCGCGCCCGCATGCAACAGATCAAGGACGACATCATTCGCTACAAGAACTTGTTGTTGTTCGGACTGATCGCGGAAGAGACCGCCGTGGAGCGTTTCGAAGAGTGGAAGGCGGAGCTGGAGACCTCCGTGGAACAACTCATGGCGGTGGAGCAGGCGCACGTGGAGCAACTGGACCGCTTCTATGTCCGCGCCGACCACCCCTTATCCCGGGATAACATCCTTGCCCCCGACCACCCCTACGTGTCGCGCCAGGGTGAAATCCGCCGCCGCGAAGACATGCAGCGCCACTACTTGGCGGATTTGCGCGATCTGTTGGCGCCCTGCGCATGCGCCGCCGAAGAACAAGACCGCCGCATTCGTCAAGCCGTGGAACTGTACCACAACCAACTTATGCCCCTCGTCGCCGAGTTGCGCGAACTGCGCTGGGCGGAATGGATCATCACCTGGCCCATGAACGGCGAGTCCTCCGTGCACCGCTATCCGTCCCGGCCGCAAGCAGGGTTCGTGTACCTCGAAGGATGCCGCGTGGATCACTGCAGCCCCAACATTACCACCTTCCAACCTCCGCGACTGTCTTCTGCTGCAACCGATTCCACGACATCCTCCTCCTCCTCCTCGGCGCGCACCCGCCGCGCCAAGAAGGAGCAAGAAGAAGAGGAAAGGGAAGAAGAGGAAAGGGAAGAAGAGGAAGAAAGAGAAAAGGAAAGGCAAACGGAAGAGGACGATAATGGTCACATCTCCATGGTGTCATTGCCCGACACAGTGGTGCTTGGCGACGAAGATGAAGATGACGAAGATGAGGAAGATGGGGAGAAAGATCGGGTGGAAGAGGCAACAGATGCTGCGACGAAGAGTGCAACCGCGGCAGCATTTCTTGGATCACTTCCACTCACAGAAGCAGCGATGCCTTCTGCGCTTCCGTCAAGCTTTGCGATGGGATCCGCCGTCGATCCATCCACCGCGCTGGACGCTATGATTGCCTCCGCGAAAAGTTTGCCCATCCAACAACCTTCGACCTTGGCGCATCTTGCGCAACCCCCTTCCTCGGGATGGATGATGACAACGGGAAACCCCCCCTTAGCCGCCACCACCACCACCGCCATGCTATCCATGCCGCTGTCCACGCCACCCACGACGTTGCAGCCCATGATACCCATGTCCATTGCCGCACCCAACACAACCGCGGTGCAGCCATCGTTGTTTGCGCGCACGGCCTTGCAGCAGCCGTCGGTTCGCATTCCGGGCACCATGCCGGCGGCTTCCGTGCTCAGGGAAACCAGCTACATCGTTCCCACGCCCGCGGAGAGACATGTCGTTCCGTCCATCTTTCGCACACCCACAACAAATGCATCCACCGTCGGCGCACCTTCCTTTGCGTCTGCCACTGCATCGACTATGACCCCATCGTCTTCCACTTCTGCCACAGCATCGTACATGTCGGGTGGTGGTGGCAGAAGCAGTGGGGGAAGTGGATCGATCAAAATCATCCGTGCATGATCATCCGCAAAGAGAGAAGACGCGGTGTTCACCTTTTTTTTTGTCGTGCGATAAGGTAACTTGGTTGGACACTCACTTCTTCCGTTGACTGCACGTTTCTTTTGTTTTCACACGCACACAGATTACCATGTCGCAACTGAAACCACGGAAACGAATAGCGAAGACGCGCATCATTCGATCGAGGATGGAATTGCGTCAATCTGTCAAAGAACTGTACGACCGCATCCAGAGTGAGGATGAAGACTCCGAAAACTTTGCAACACTTCGCCAAGATCTTCTTGGGGATAGCTCCAATTTTTTGGTGAATTGGGACGTGGGCGCCATCAAGGATTTCTCCAATCTGTTTCGGGGTGTGGATTTCGACAACTCGTTGGTGAAAGAGTTGTTTCACGTGGAAGGATGGGATGTGAGTTCTGGAGAATGTTTCGACAGAATGTTCGAGCGTTGCACAGGGTTCAACCAGGATCTGAGCCGATGGGACACGAGTTTGGCCAACAGCATGCAATCCATGTTTTGCAAATGTGCTTCTTTTAACCAACCGCTGAACACCTGGGAGGTGGGCGATGTGACCCACATGACCGCAATGTTCAAACATTGCACCGATTTCAACCAACCGCTGGACAAATGGTCTGTGTTCAGCGTTGAAAGTGTCGCGGACATGTTTAATGGTTGCACCAAGTTCAATCAACCCTTGCACACCTGGAACTTCCAGGCTGTGCAAGAAATGTCCAACATATTCCAAGATTGCAAAGAGTTCAACCAGCCCTTGACTCGGTGGAATGTGTCCCTCGTCGGCGATTTCACCCGCATATTCAGTGGATGTACCAAGTTCAACCAGCCACTGGACCACTGGGACGTGTCAAGTGTGAACTGTATGTGCGCTGCATTCGAAGGTTGTTATGAGTTCAACCAGCCCCTCGATACATGGGAAGTGACGCAAGTGAACGACATGCGGGAAATGTTCCACGGATGCAAAGCCTTCAATCAGCCGCTTTCATCGTGGGATGTGTCGAATGTGCGCGACATGAAAATGATGTTCGCTGAATGCACCGCATTCAACCAGCCGTTGGACACATGGACGCCGGTAAAAGCAACCCAGGTATTTAAAATGTTCGAAAATTGTGTGTCGCTGCAGCAAAATTTTGCGGAGTGGAAACTTTCGTCGCTTCCAATCAACACAGATCCAGCCATGTCGTTCGTGGGCTGCGTGAAGATGCGTCCCGAGTTGTACTTCGTGGGCAAGCAATTGAAAAGATTGCACACAGTGTCTACGTTGGTGTCACCGGACCAACTGCCTGCGCCCAACCAGTATTTTGCGCAGCTGTTCGCAAAAGGTGCGATGTGGAACGATCCATCCCGCACGCCATTGCTGCACAATGTGCAAGCCATTTACAATGATGGACTGCTTCACCACGGTGACGTCCAGCAGCGCACGCTGCAACATGCATTGAATCACCCGTCCTTCAAAATCGAGATGGAAATGTACCAAGGATCGCCATACCCCATCTTGGTGATTCCGAGGGGCACTTGTCTCTACACCGGTCGCGAGCACATGACGTCCCCACACGACCTAGCGACATCGTTTTGGCATTTGTACAAGCTGGATCAGAACAACAACCTGCATCAGTACTTGAACAAGATGGGAAGTACGTTGACGTACTTTTACCCCTGCCCCAACTTGTCGTACGTGGTGAACACAACCTTCAAAAACATCGACATGGTGACAACCACGAAAGATCTGCGGTTGGTGTGTCTCGTCAGTCCGTCTCCCTTGTGTCGCTTCCACAAAGACAACGATCTGCGAAATGAATTGCTGCGCGTCAGCGACCATCGATCTGCCTACGCAAACACGTTTGGTGAATGCAAATTGCAAGAATACGACCTGTGTTTCACGCCCCAGTTCATGAAAGACATGCATGTCCACGGACAGATAGCCATAGCGCACATGGACAGTGTGAGTGCGAACGCGGATTTGATTTCGCAGTATTTGGGGAATCACTTGCACAACTCCGTGTTGTTCAATGCCAGTGCTTTCAACAATGCATTGCGCGATACGAACCACCACACATTCGACTTGTCCACTCCCTCTGGCTCCATCATCGAGGAGATGATGAAGATGAATGTTCATCGAACGTACGGCATTCCGGAGATTGCGCTGGTGCCCTTCGACTTCACTGTGCCCAACAGTGAATACGCGTTCCAAAATGCGCGCGCACAAATGGAGGGAAACCTTGGGACGAACAACGTGGTGTCTGCCCCGTTTGTGTTCGAGCCGTGCCACTCCATCCAGGGAGCCAACTCCGCGACGATTTGTCACAACATGGCACAGTGGGTGCGTCAATCGGCGCCGGAGATGTTGTACAACTGCCAATATTTTCCCATTTTGCGGGTTTGGCGCGATCGGGCAGATATGTCCTTGCCCATGTTGGTCAGCGAAGAACAGCTGGCCTCCTTGCCCAACCGCGCCCTCTTGTATCAACCTTTCGCCACCTATCTCGATGGTGCGCGCGAGCCCAACGCCTTTTGCGCCATCGAAACCATGTTTTCGTCCACGGCGGTGGTCAGTTACACAACCCACGCGGAACCCGCTTTGCTCCAACCAGAGGACATTGTGTACGAAGGAGGCAAGGCTGCTGCTGCTGCAGTCGCGGCGCCAACTGCGGCGCCAACCGCGGCGGAAGCAAACGAGAACCAAGTTTACACGGTGTTGCACGCGAAAAACCAGAACATGGACAACAACAAGAACAAGAACAACAACAACGATCCCTTCCTCCGGGTGGATCCGTTTCTGGCGCAACCAATCTCCCATCTCGACGCTGGCTTTTTCTACCAGGAAGTCAATCGTGTGCCCATCTTCGCCTTGCCGCAACGTCGTCGTCTATTCACTTCTCCGCAGCCGCCGCCGCCCCAACCGCCAACCCACGACACCAACGGCACCGATCACTTTGCCGAAAAAACGGCCCTCGGTTCCGCGGACGGCGGCGTTGCGACGAAGATGGTGGTTGGTGGTCGTCGAGGATGCGCGCAATCACGCCGCCGCTGCCACCGCCGGCGCTTCCGCACGTTGGGAAAACGACGACGACAACGACCAAGCGGGAAAGCGCGAACACGGAAAACGTCAAGGTTTTCGAAGACGCGGCAAACACGGAAGAGACATCGCAAACCATTCTCATAATTTTCGAAATGTGACATAATTTGCGCATGCATGGGTCCAAGGAGGTGGTTGAGGAAGTGGTGAAGAGGGGGGATGCGGTGTGCGTGCGCACGAGTGGACTGGGTGTGATGGGTGTGTGGAGGGACACAGCATCAAAAAACAAACAACACAATCCTGTGCACAGTCGATTGTTTTGTTTTTTTGTCGTATTGTTGTCTCACCAACTTTGTTTCTTCCGTTTTCTTGTTTTTTTTGCGTTTGTTGTTTTTTTGAAGTCTTTTCTTTGTTTTTGCTGTAATGTCGTCTTCTGCACCGTCTTCGAATGCTGCCGCTGCTGCGTATGTTAGCACCAGCATCTCTGATCCAACAAATGTCCCAGCGTCCTCGGAGGGCATGTCGGAAAAGGATGTCCAGCATCACGTGAATGCGGAAATCACTCGCGTGTTTCAGGAGGTACAATTGCTGGAGGCAATCCAATTCATGAAAAGGTCGTGGCGGTCAGGTTACGATGCATGCATGACAAAAACTTACTCACCCACCAACTTTTTTTACCCGCATGCAGACAAAATATGGCAGGGATTGAAGAAACTCCTTCCGCAAGACAATTACTACTTGTGGTTGCACTACCACCAGTCTTCCAACGGTGGAAAAATTCTTTCCGTGACTTGGATCAATAGCCAATTGCAGCCGAACAAGTTGCCACAGCGTCTCATTGACCCCATCTATCGCGACTTTGTGCGGGACAACGCGGGATTTGTGGCCAAATACCACTTTCCACGCGAAATGGTGTTCGCGCGCACTTGGGACAAAATCAACCGATTGAGGATCGATTACGAGCAGCGCACTATTTGGTGCGAGCAGCCTGCGCCCGAATGTGTGTACATCGTGGATGTCGACGATCCCGCGCACAATTGGTTGTCCGACTTCGCATGCCAACCCCGGAGCCGCGAGTTGTTCCATCTTGCGAACGAACCACCGTTTGGTACACCATGTGGAGTGATTGGGCGACGATTGTTCGTGCATGCGAAACACTCCAGTCACGTGTGCACGGACAAGTGCCAAAAAGAAGGTGTGTCGGTCGCTCGTGAACCAGTCGAAGCTGTGCAAGACCAGAAGGGTAAACAGAAGTGTCTGAAAAAAGTCAAGCGCAACAACAACAACGACAGTGCTGCACTGCCCATCGAAGAAAAGGGAAAGGACGAAAAGGAGGAAAAGCAGAACGTGGAAACGGGAGAACAACCGACAACGTGTGACTCACCCCCTCTTCCTCTTCCTCATCCTCATTCCGTTCCTCCTTCTCTGTCTCTGGCTCCAACTCCAACTCCAAGTGCATCGCAACCGGCGGATGCCACCACTGCGAACACTGTTTTCGCTGCCCAGGCGATTTCACTTGCGACAAAGCCAGTCGTGATGCACCCACGTGATCCAATCGATCTCTTTTTTGGAATCAATTCCATCGATTCGAGGAATATACCTGACGTCGTGACGCTCCTGAAGAGTTTGCCGGCCCCAATGCTTCCCGTGTTGTTCGATTTGGAGATCGCGTGCAGCTTGGAACACATGAAATGCAATTGGCCACAGTTCACTGGCGGCGAATTTGTGCGTCCTCTCCCCAAAGGGTGCGACCAAGCCATTTGCAACCAACTGTTGAACGCCGGCACATTGCGCGAATTGTTTCCGACGATGATTGCATCCTCATGCTTCGTGGAGAGGAGGTACTGTCGAGAGGAAGAGAAAGATGGCGAAAGCTATTGGGTGTGGATAGTGCGCTGGTCGGACAGCGTTCACTTGGCGCGAGAAGCATGCGCGGCAAAAGGATTTCCGACGATGTTCCAGGTGTCGGATTGTGCCTTGTTTCCGTACCTCAATCGCACACTGGCACCAAAGTCTGGCGACGAGCTGTCCAAAAGAGAGATTTTTACACACACCGAAGCACGCATTCTGCAATTCATCAAAGACTTTGACAAACATGCGGAGAAGTTCCCGGAAGAGATGGCGGATGTTCCACCTGTGTTTGTCGTGCACCACGAACACCGTTTGTTTCCGATGTTGCCTGCCTTCGTCAACAAACACCGCGGACATTTTACGCCCGTGACGCATTTCCGCATCACATTGGTGAATAAAGGAGAGTATTGCACCAAGCTGCACCTGGAATGGCCAGCCTTGCTCCAACGTGCCCACTGTCGTCGATTGGACAACCGCATTCGTGTGTTGGAGGAACAAATCCAACCGGACGCAGCATTGGCAAAGGAAAACATCGCATTGGTGCATTTGGAGGCGGATCGGATCGTGTACCAGTACAAGCTGTACCAAGTGGTGTCGTCAAACATGCACGCGTGGCCTGAATTCAAAAGCAGCCAGATTTTGAACCGGTGGGCACCTCGGAACAACGTATTTGTCCATCGCATCCATCGTGAGTCTGCGATGTACGTACGTTCCAAGAGCTTGATGTTGCGTCTCCAATCCATTTTGACCAAGAATGATGCGGTACATTGCGACATGGTCGAATCGACGGACACTGCTGCTATTGTAATCTCCTGGAAACAAGATGTGCATTCCACGTACTTCGTCGACCCTTTTTACGACACGCTACCGCAACCCTTCTCACGCGAAATCATTTTGGCGCGTTCCGTCGAAAAGGCGTTGATGCTGAAAACGCTCTACGACGATCACCTTTCATACTGTTGCGCAGAAGCGATGGCAAGCATTTCTTGTGATATGGTGATCAGTGACTATGACCCGCTTTTCAAGTACGCCGAAGAGTTTGCCGGTTTGCCGGAATTGACTCAATATACTAGCGGGGTTCGACTGCCCTTGTCGTCGCGACCGGACAGCTCCCGTGCTTGCAGCTCCCGTTCTTACTACACGCTCTGTCTCAATGCCATGAAGTTAACGCGCACTTCTCCTCTCCCTTTCCCTTCTCCTTCTCCTTCCCCTTCCCCTTCCGCCTCCCTCTCAACCTCTGCTGCTCTGGTGAATCATCATCCAGCGACATCCAATGTTGCGGTGACAACAATGACCAAGGTGACCGAAAACAACCGCGTGCAACAACAACAACAACAAGACGAGCACGACGATGACCCAATCGACTACGAACGCGAAAACAAAAGGTACTTGGCCCAGAAGGAACAGGAGAAGCGGGAGCTCCAACAGCGCATTGAAGAGAAGGTGCAACGGATTTTGGAGGAATTGAAGGTGGCCAAGGTGCTGGATCCGTCCAAGGCGCACTGGCCGGGTCATTCGCCCCAAGAATTGCGCGTGCCATTTGCAAGTCACTCCGAGATGTATGTGCACGTGGACATGCTCGCCAAGGCATTGATGGATCGACGCTTCGATCATGGATGCATCGTGACCGTGCTGTGGGATGCAAGCAGGTCGTTGGTGGAGATTGTCCTGTCTTGGCGGCATGCAACTGTTGCCACGGCCGCCACCACGGCCACAGTTTTGCTCCAGGACATCAACCGACTGGTGAAAGATTTTCAGCGTCAAGTGGTGCTGATGCGGGAGTCCATGGAAGGAGTTTCATGCGAACTGTGGTTGTCGGATCATCCATCCATGCGCGTTAACTGCAACACATTCGCAGAGTGGGTCAATAAGGCGTGGAAGGAAGGGAAGTGCGATGCGCGCGTCGTGGACGTGGAGATGCGAACCATCACCATCCCCGCTTCTCCCACCGATGCTGTTGTAGCCGCCGCCTTAGCCGGAGCTGCAGCCGCACCAAGAGACTCAGCCGCAGCCGCAGCGTTGGCGGGAGCCGCAGCTCTTCAAGAAACAACCAAGGATTGGGTGGTGTGCACGTTGGTTCCCAACAACAACAAACGCGTGATGGAACGTGTCGCGGTGAGCAATCTGTTTTGTCTTGGCACTGCTCCCAAAGTGAACATGGCGACTTTCGAACAAACCATGTCTCCCAAAATGGCGCATGCATTGAGCATGGTGCGCAATCGCATCGAGGTGTTTCGCGAAGCGATGCAATATATGGTGCAAGTGAAGGAAATCGATCCGACAGTCGCGGAGGCCATGGACAAGCAGCAGCAGCAGTCGTCAATACAATCGCACCAATGCACCATCGTCATTGGGCATCACGACCTCGACCAGTTCCCCGATGACATCCTGCTGTTGAAAAAATACATTATCGAAGCTGGGTTGTGTGATCGTGTGTTTCACACCAACTACAAAACCTTCATTTCGCGTTCCAAATTGTCCTGGGCACACGTGAACAACAATCCAGATGGAATTTTGTCGGGCACTGAGTTGGTTACACGCGGCTGCACCCTGTTGTTTTATTGGTGTGACAAGCTTAGTCGCGACACGGCGCAGCAGATGCAAATGGACGACTTGGTGCTCCAATTTGAACGCGATGCGAAGATTGCAAAGATGGACATCACGACCCGCGTATACGGGGGAGAAACTTGTCCCGTCGTGAAAACGGCGGCGTGGCGTGCAGACCGCATCCACCAATTCTTTCAACGCACCGGAAAAGAGTCGTGGGAAAGGCAAGTGCGTGTCCAAGCAATCGTGGACCAGGTACACCAAATGAAAAAAGAGAACGCAGGGGTGATTCGTCTCCACGTGGATGTTGGCGAGCGCGCTGCCGAACTGTACGCGTTGCTGACCAATGTGCCAGACGTGAACTCTGTCTGCATCCGACGCAATTGCGTGGAAATTGCCTTTGGTGACACTTACCCCGTGTGGATGGCGCCAAACAAACCAACCGTCACCACCGCATCTGCAGACGTCAAAGCAAAGGATGAGGACGCAAAGGATGAAGCAGACGCAATGGAAGAGGAAGAGGAAGAGGAAGAGGAAGAGGATGAAGAGGAAGAGGATGAAGAGGAAGAGGATGAAGAGGATGAAGAGGAAGAGGAAGAGGGACATTTGGTGTCTCACTGAAAACGCCAAAAAAACAACTTGTCTTTGCATGTGTTTGAATGGCAACGTGTAACATCTTAACAAAAATTGATTGATTGAATGACAACCTCAACGGTTCTTTTTTTTACTAAATTACACAGCATACTACACTACAGCTTTTTCGAGCTCCGCAACTTTCTGTTGGAGTGCATTGAACTGTTGTTCGTATTGTTTGCACTGTTTTTCCAATTGTGTGCATCGCGTTTGCAATGCGGACATGTCGTCTTCCATTTTCCACTTCGCGATGCAAAAATGGCAGGTGATATGGTCGATAATTTCGTAATAATGGTCATCCAACCACTCGCGCTGCACGCTGAAGTCATCAACGTCGTCGCACCATGGAACTTCGTCTGGGTCCGTGGAAGTGCGCATCATCATGTCGTAGACATCGCAGGTGCGGCGCATCAAATCGTTGCACTGTTCAAGCGTGCACAGGGGAGCGTTGTGTACGATGATCGGATCCAATTCTTCCAACAGCGATGCTGCGTCTGGGGAGTGTTCTGCGAAACACGGTTTCAAACAAATGCTGCGCTCGCACTCTTGACATGGCATCACGTTGTCGCCACCATCTCCGCACATCATGCATCGGCGTCTTCGTGCCATGTTCTTGTGGTGGTTGTTTTTGTTCTCGGACTTGAGTTCATTTTCACGAGTGTCTTTAAGTTTGGCGGTTGTTCAAAAAAAAGTGTCTGCGGAAAGCATACTGCCGTTGTTCTTGTTTTTTTTTCCCATTTTCTTCTCATGTTGGAATTGATTTCGTGGCCCGCGTTCATCGCAAGTTTCGTGGTGGGCATTGCCTGCGTCACACTGTGGGGTCCCGCCGCAAAGAAAGTGTACGTGTTTCCCTCCCCGGACAATGTGGACAGTTTGATGTTCCGCGACCCCGCCAACCAGTGCGTCGTCTTCCATCCCACGCCGAGTGCCTGCCCTGCCGCAAAAGCCGACAAAAGCTTCCGAGTCGCCGATTCGCACGAATAGACTCCTGCGTCCTAGGTTCCTAGGCTCCTAGGCGCAGTGACACCAGGTGCATCGAAAATTCCCTTTTTTTCTCCTCGCACACTATCTTCGCGCCACACACACAACAAGAGAACTTGATCCCCCGGATTTCTCGGTTAAGATAGGACATTGCAACACACCCGAGGGGAGAAAAAACTGACACCGACACAATGGTTAATTTTCGCAAATTCTTGCACGACCCGCAAGGTCGCATCATCATGTCCATTTTGCTCGGCTTTGGTTTAGCATCGTTGTTTCGCAGTGCTTGCCGAGGACGCCACTGCATGCAGTTTCTGGCCGCGCCGCTGGAGGAAGTAGAGAAGAAGGTCTACGAAGTCGCGCCTGGCAAATGTGTTTCATACACTCCCGCGCCAACTTCATGTCACAGCCGCGGCAAACGCAAACTGGTGAATTTTGAGTGAACAGGTGAAAGGGGGAGGGGTAGAGACATTGCGTTGCAACAGGTGCGCAAAGAATCTCGATAGCATGCAAAGAACGCGGACGCCTTTTCTCCTTCCATCGTTTCCACCTTTTTCCATCGCACCATCGCACCATCGCACCATCGCACCTAAATCGATTGTTCCATTGTATTGAGCAGATGAATCACCCTGCAAATACGACCAATTTGCATGATTTGCCAATGGATCACAGCGGCGGTGTTGGCGGCGCTGGCCCCATGCTGATGCCACCACCTCCTCCTTCTGCACCAAATGTCAATGCTGCGGTGGACACGGGGACGGGTCCCAACGGCGTCGCGTTGGACCAGGCCACCATCCAGCAAATCGTGAGTGGATTGCAACAAGCCAGCATTATGGGCGCCACCCAATTGCCGTCGCGCGACATTCCGCAGCAGACCTTGCCGCGCCAGTCAGATGCGGCAGTACAGCCCAACTACATCCCCGGTCAACCATCACCCTCTTCAGCCTCCGCAGCAGCAGCAGCCGCCACCGCTTCCTCTATGGCCACCGCCGCTGCAGGAGGAGTAGGCATGTCCACATGGTCCATGGATGCCTTGCGCATGCCCATCTTGGTGGCGCTGTTGTATTTTCTCTCCCAGTTGCCGGTGGTCAAGCGCCTGACCCAGCAATGGTTGCCCTTCGGGTTTCGCAGCGATGGCACCTGCAATTTCTACGGATTTGTCGCAATGAGCCTGTTGTTTAGCGCGTCGTACGCGTGTTGCGAACGGCTCTTGAACGACGGGATGTAGGGCAGTGTGTGATAGAAGGGAAAAACTGCGCTGTCTCGCCGCAATCTTTTTTGCCACCCAAATTGACAAGGAACCGAATCCCAGTTCATTCATCCATTCATTGGTTCATTGGTTCATTGGTTCATTCGTTCGTTGTCAATTCCGTTGTTTTTTGTTTTTTTTTCGTTTGCTGCATGACGACAACCCATCTGCCCGACGTGGAGCGGTTGTTGCAGAATTTGCCACCACACTGGCGCGATGCAGATCACCCGGTCACACTGGAATTGGTATTGGACGGCGGGGTGTTCAATGGCTCGTACATGATTGGTGGACTGATGTTTTTGAAGGCGATGGAGGCGCGCGGATACATTCGGGTTAGGCGCATTTCGGGCAGCAGTGTTGGGTCCATCGTGGGCTGTCTGTACCTGCTGGACTGTCTGGATGCCTTTGGTGCATGGTACGAAGATGCGCGCCGCCATTTCGCCGAACACCACAACTTTGCGCTGTTGAAAGACATGCCGCAGTTTTTGCGCAAAGCACTACATCCATCATCTTCCCTTCCACGGCAATCAGCAGACGACACCCAGGAGGAATGCGACGCGGAACGAGCGTCCAGGGAACAGGAAGCGGTGCGCAAGGTGAACGGCGCATTGGTGGTGACCTACTACGATGGCGAGTGCAAGGTGACACAGTCTCAGTACGCGTCGCTGGAGGAGTTGGCGGATGCGCTCATCCGCTCGGCATTCTTGCCGTGGATGATTGACGGCCGCGATTGCTACCAAGGGCGGTATCGCGATGGCATCAATCCGTGGATGGTGGAGGTGGACAAGGAGGACGAGGTATCCGCAACAACAACAACAACAACAACGACGCAAACGACGACGGAAGGATGCAAGGTGTTGTACATGGATTTGCACGGCCTGGACAAATTCATGCACATGTGGAACATTAAGAACGAGCGCACCAACCTGCATCGCATTCTCAGTGGCATGTTGGACGTGCATGCCTTTTTCATCAAGGAAACACCCACGTCCATGTGCAGTTTCGTATTGCAATGGGGCGTCTTGGAACGGCTGCGCTGGTTCGTGAAACAGTGGATCGAACGCATTGCCATGTGGCTGGTGTTTGCCTGGATTCGGTACTGCCACCGTCGCGGCGTGGTGAACAACAGCAGCGGCAGTGCCGAACTCAACACCTCGCCCTTTCCATTCCTCATGGCCTGCGCAAAACGCGCTGGACACGCAATCCTGCAACAATGGATTGAAACCTATTGTCTCTAGTTGCGACTCTTGCGCCGCCGCAGCGTCTTTCGCTTCGACCTCTTCTCCTCTGACGTTTTTTCCTCCGACTTTTTTTCCTTCAACCTTCTTTTCGTTGTCGCCGTTCTCAATGTTTTTCTTATGGGAATGGGGGAATGATGGTGATGGCGGCGCAGATGATTTTCGGGTCGATAATGGAGGAACCAGCGATCGAATTCGAGGGTGCGCCGCCGCTGTTGTTTCAGGCGCACGAACTGCTCAGCTTTTTCTGCACGAATGTCTTCGACGGAGGGTTGGTGTCCGTAGCAATCCATGCTGAATCGCCGCAACAACCCCTTCTGCTGGAGTCTGTTTTGTTGCTGCACTTCGAAGAGGAAGGACGCCATGCATTCGAGGCGATCCACAAACTGCTGATAGTAGGGACGATCCGCGTACAAAAAGGCCAAGTAGAAACTGAGGATGGTGTCGATGGTCGCAATGCGAATTTCGCGTGGTTTCTCCTTTCCTGCTGAAGCAAACGTTGCGGAAGATGAGGAGGAGGATGAAGAAGAAGAAGAAGAAGAAGAAGAAGCGTGCGTCAAAGAAGAAGAGGATGAAGGCGATGGTGCAGAACTTGCAGGAAGAGATGAAGAAGAGGAACGGGAAGAAGAGGTGTGTCGGCGGCGATCGGTGGGGACTGGCACCACATTGTAGCTGTGGCAGGCGATGGTTTGGTACACGAAGGCCACGGTGTCCTGATGCACGCGGATTTCCAAGTGTTCCGGGATGATTTCTCCGAGGGGTGCATGGTGGCGCACAGTCACTCCCGTCACTCCCGCCGCTTGGAGATGCGCGCGCACAACATCGCAGAGTGCAACCGGATCGTTGGCGAGCACATCAAAATCGGCAAACTGGTGGATGTGTTGTCGGTCTTCGGGGGGCATGTACTGCGAATACAACGACAAGGCGTATCCGCCGAAAAACACTACTCCGTGTTGGATGAAGGTGTCGCGCACAATTGTGTACACTTCTTCCTCCCGATGTGCATTTTCGTCCTTCTCGACACGTTTCCCGTCGCGGCGGCGGCGATCACCATCACCATCACCATCACCATCACCATCACCGTCTTCCATGGGACGCTGGAAATCGATGGAGCGACAGTTGCGGTGTGTGACTGGATAATGTTCGTTGAGCAACATCAAGCGGCGCAGGATTTTCTCCCAGCGCGAGGTGTCGCCCATCGGACGCGACAGTTCCAAATACATGGACATGCGCAGGAAATTCGGCGGCGCGTAGTGGATGCGGTCCAACACCACCGCGTGTTGCAACAGCGGGCGAAAGAGGGTGAGAGGCAACTGCGTGATGTCGGCGACTGGCATGAAGTTGACAAACACTTTGTAGGTGCCGAAGTGCATGCCCGCCTTCGCCTCCACCTCGCGGAAACCCTTGCGGTAATACAGGTTTGCGAGCCGCTTTGCATCGTCCAATGCGCGCGGAGAGAAAAAGTCGTAGTCCGGCAATTCCACGTCGCGGTCGTAAAACTGAGACTCTTGGGGAAGGATGTTGTTGATGGCGGTGCCGCCGTAGCACAACAGCTTGCGGTTGCGCAAAAAGTCTTCCACGATGTGCACCATGGTTTGCACTTCTTCCGACTGGATCTTTGACCGTTGCAGGCGCTGCTGCCCCTCGTCCACCACCGCGCGCAAAATGGCCAGTTCGCACTCTGCGAAGTTCAACCCTTTGCATTGCGCATTCTTCGTCATCTTCTCTTTCTTCGGTTGCTTTCGTTTCTTCTGTTTCTTTTGAGTTGTTGACATGGTGTGTTTTTTTGGTTCGATTGCGTTTCCGTCTCCTTCTTCTCCTCACTTACACAATGCGAACAAAAAAAACGGGGTTTCGTCGAGACAATGTTGGATGTGGCAGGATGTGGCAGGACGTGTGACCGTTCTTATCGCAAGGATTCGGGCTTGGCGACAAAGGCGCGTCCGTGTCGTCGGAAGAAGGTGCGATAGGCGCGCAGGGCGTCGTCGCTGTGTTGGTAGCGCATGGCCACCATCTGGCAACCTTGTCGGTGGCACAAGGCAGGGTCGGGGTTCGCGGGGTCGGAGGTTTTGGGGTCGGGGATGACCATGGAGAAATGGCGCGCGTTGAAGGCCACCCATTCTTGGCCATCGGCGCGATGGTGTTGCACGTCGGGGAAGCGATACAGCCGCATGCGCGCAGAGTTCGATTGCAGGTTGATGAGTTCGGCTAACTCGGGTACGTCGGTCACGGGGCGGTCGGCCATCACGATCAATTTTCCACGCAAGGATTCCAACGGCGCAGTCGCAATGTTGGTGGCGCGTGGCACCAGCAAGTGTTGGTGGCTGCGCAACACGGCGGCGATTTGCGACAAGGTGTCGGCACGTTGCGTCTGCAGGCGCAAGTGCACGAAGAGGGGATCGCGCGGATTGGGACATCCATCGAAGGCAAAGCCTTGGGTCGCGAGGGTCTCCACTACTTCGCGCAGCGGGATGGAGTTGAAGGTGGTTTTGACGTATCGGTTGTTCGCGACGCTGGTGGCCACCACGGGGCGCCGTTGCTCCGAATACACCTCCATGTCCACGCAGCGCACGCCTTCCCGCAACACGGCTTTCAAGTTGCACAGATCGACGTAATCGTTTTCGTACTTGCCGCCCGAGCAAGCGTTGAAGGCCGTCATCGCATAGTAGTCGCAGGCGCGAAGGCGGAAGGTGTCGTCGATGTTGCTGATCTGGCCGTTCATGGAGGGATACAACTGGCTCATGGTGCTGCAGGCTTGGGCGCCACCGCGTCGATGCATCTGAATCATGTGCACCAGGAACAGCAGCATGAGTCCGAAGGTGACCAGCACCAACACGAAGGATTGAAAGTCGGAGTCACCAGTACTGCCACCGCCTCCGCCTCCGCCGCTGCCACCCACCTCCATGTTGAAGGTGGACAAGTTGGACAGGTTTGCGCGATTCATGTTGACGTGTTGAACAGATTGGATTTGCGCGGTATGCTGTAGCGGGACACTTTTTTTTTCCGTTCGTGTTTTTTTTTCCCGTTCGTTAGCGCAGCTCAATGAGACTGTTGGGTCGGCGAATGACATCGAACTCGTTGTCCCACGCCGGCAATCCGGTGATGAGTTCTTGTCGTTCGCGCTGCCGCGCTTCGTTGTATTTGCGGATGGATTCCAAGATCCACTTTTGTTTCTCCACTTGTCGGCGCTCCCACTCTTCAGTCGATGGTCGACCTTTGTAGCGATACCAGAGAATGAATCCGAAAAAGGCGAGAAAAGATGCGAAGAGAACCAGGTTGTACAGCGTGTTGTAGTACGTGGTTTTGGTGGAATGACATTGGTGCAAGCATTCGCGCAAGAAATATTGCACGCCCGGCTCCACCAGCGATGGAGTGTCGGATTGAAATCCCCAGTCCATGGATGTCATCTTTTCCCGTGTTGTTTTTGTTTCGGCTACCCTCGCGCGCGTGTGTGTGTGCTAACGAGGAGAAAAAAGAAGCGGAAGTTTTCTGCACACAGGTGTACATAGATAAACCATCCCTTTTTGTACCAACCTCCCTCCTATTGCAACCCCCGGTTGTTTCCCCCCCCCCCCTCCATCATTGCATTGAACCCATTTCGGCGCCAGGCACCATGAACGATTTGACACGAGTGTTGTTGTATTGCATTGCTTTGGCTGTGTTTGGGTGGATGGTGCACGTGCTGCCATTTGGCGTCGCAACAATGTGTTTTTTTGCAGTGACGGTGGGTCTGCAGTGTGCAGCGGAGGCACTCTTTTCCGACGACCAAGAAATCTTGGAAGACACGGAAGACATGGAACACAAAGAAGACAAAGATCATCGTTGGCGCAACAGGGCGTGGGATGCATTGGTGCCCTGGAGTTTGATCTGGGGAGCAACCTTGTTCTTTTTGCGGGTGGCTCCTTCGCAACATCGCGTGTTCGGCGACTGGATGGTCCCTTGGTTGCGCGCGGAGGCGCTGCATCTGTTGCGAGCAGTTGGGCGGGCGGCAGATGTGCCGCGTGCATTGGATGAGACGGATGTGGTGGAAGACATGATTGCGGACGTGGACAACATTCTGCGGAGATTGGATTCGCGCACCGCGCTGCCGCAATGGAATCATCTGTCTTCCTTTCTTCCACCGGACCAAGCGCCGCAGCTCTTGGCGCAATGGCAACAGTTGGCGCAAACGAAAGAATTTTTTGGGGTGGCTGCATGGAGTTCGATCGCCGCGGCATTGACTCTGTATTGGCAACCGCGACTCCGTCCCCCTTCCCTTCCCTTCCCTTTTCCTTCTCTTTGGGTTCGCTCCCAATCAATGTCGCCGCCGCCGCCGCCGTCGTCAAGTCCGTGAGGCGCGAATAAACATTTCCCCTTTTTTTTTCGTCTGCACATCTATCTATCCATCCATCCCATCCATCGTTCGCCATTTCAACGGACCCCCGTTTTTTCGCAGATCGGACCCCCGTTTTTTTTCGCACATTGGTAAGCAAAGAGCAAAGTCATGGCGTCAACGCGAAACAAAAACACGCCCTGCAATTATCGCATGGAGCAGCAGCAATTTGCGCAACATGCGCGCTACATGATGAATCCGCATGCGGCGTGGGGGGTTGCCTATCAGACGCAATTGCCGGGCAATGGATTGT
>JACCDQ010025519.1_pt1 | contig 31081 bp, 9 predicted proteins | sample 7446031 | NCBI WGS metagenome assembly JACCDQ01 (sample SAMN15323442, study PRJNA562643) | freshwater metagenome | isolation source: river surface water | place: USA:Blue River Watershed | collected 2017-08-17 | reverse complement strand
TCACTGATCCATTCAACATCTCAGTGAAACGTGTTTGGCTTCATCACATTGACGAAGTGTTTTCACTGATCCATCAATCATATCAATGAAACGTGTTTGGATTCATACAATGGCGAAGTGTTTTCACTGATCCAACTCACATCTCAGTGAAACGTGTTTGGCTTCATACAATGGCAAAGTGTTTTCACTGATCCATTCAACATCTCAGTGAAACGTGTTTGGCTTCATACAATGGCAAAGTGTTTTCACTGATCGATCGATCATCTCAGTGAAACGTGTTTGGCTTCATACATTGACGAAGTGTTTCACTGATCCATTCAACATCTCAGTGAAACGTGTTTGGATTCATACAATGGCGAAGTGTTTTCACTGATCCATCAATCATCACAGTGAAACGTGTTTGGCTTCATGTAACCATCTTCATTGATTCAATAATCTAATCAAAGTAGGTTAATCAAAGTTTGTCTTGTGCTCAAATTGATATTTATGCATTTGCATCCTTGTTTGACGCATTTGTTTGGTCATCGTTCACATGTTTATAATTCTACTTTACAATGTGTAATTATGTGATGCGAAAGATATCATATTGATCTGCATATTGATTTGATGTCTCACTGAGTGCTATTCACTCAGGTGAATATGATTTGTATCTATTTGTTTTAGTTTACTAATATATAATAATGTCTGGCGGTAGCGGGCAAGGAGCAAATATAATGTCAGATCTGACTGATCTGATTGTCGTTGCAAATGCAGGTAATAGTTCGTTTGTAGTTCAGACCGATTCAGTACCGGCGCTTTATGTTGATTCGAATGCGAATGTTGGTATTCACACTCTGACCCCGAGTGCTCAACTTGAAGTTGTGAGTAACACTGGCGAGTGTGTTCGTGTTCGTCATGCAAAGAATGGCCCTTCTGTAGATATTGGTGTATCATCCGACGGTGATTTAGAACTCAATGTAAATACAGTTGGACGAAGTGTAAAGACTGAAGCATCTCTTGACATTGTTAATCATGATGGAAATACTGTTGGTCTCAAACTGAATGGTTCACTAGTGGAAGCATCAGCTGCACAATTAAATTCTGTAGTCGTATCTGCGGGTGTTGCTTCAGCTGGTAAAGCTATGATTCTTGATTCATCAAAGAATATTTCTGGTGTATCATCTATTACTGCATCTCAACTTGGTGGAACTCTTCAGACTGCGGCTCAACCTAACATCACATCAGTCGGCACGCTTAGCTCTCTTAATGTAACTAATGGTGTGACTGCATCTCAACTGACTGGTACGCTTCAGACTGCGGCTCAACCTAACATCACATCAGTTGGTACGCTTAGCTCTCTTAATGTAACTAATGGCGTGACTGCATCACAACTGACTGGTACGCTTCAGACTGCGGCTCAACCTAATATCACATCGGTTGGTAATCTTGAATCTCTAACTGTTGCTGGCGTAACGATTGGTAATGAAGCAACTTATCTGTCTGGTGTTGTTGCGGGTGTTGCATCACCTTCGCAGGCAGTTGTACTTGATGATGAAGCATCTATCATTGGTATTGATTCTATTACAGCTGATAAACTTACAGGTACACTTCAAACTGCATCTCAACCAAATATTACTTCTGTTGGAACACTGAACTCTCTTAATGTATCAAACGGCGTGACTGCTTCTCAGCTGACTGGTACGCTTCAGACTGCGGCTCAACCTAACATCACGTCTATTGGTAATCTATCATCAGTGAGTATTGCAGGATCTACTGTATCATCAGAGGCGGCATTTATTGCTGGTGCTGTTGCAGGTACTGCAGCTGGCAATAAAGCTGTTGTATTGAATAGTTCAAAATCAGTTAGCGGCATCACAAGTCTATCAGCTACGAATATTAGTGGCACGATTCAGACTGCGGCTCAACCTAATATCACATCTATTGGCAACCTTTCGTCTGTGACTGTTGCTGGGTCAACAATTGGCAATGAAGCGAGTTATCTTTCTGGTTCAACTGCTGGTGTTGCTACGCCCAACAAAGCTGTTGTATTAAACAGTTCAAAATCAGTGAGTGGACTAACGAGTCTATCAGCAACAAACCTTACGGGCACAATTCAAACTGCGGCTCAACCAAACGTTACATCCGTTGGTAATCTTAGTTCACTCAATGTTGATGGAGTTGTATCAGTTGCATCAACGAATGATTCATCAAGTGTATCAACTGGTGCAGTGACTGTAAGCGGAGGTGTTGGCATTTCAAAGAATCTTTACGTTGGATCAAACATTTATGGTGTTGTTGCAACTGCAGCTCAGCCAAATATTACTTCAGTTGGATCACTCAATGGACTAAATGTTGTTGGCGATGTTGATGTTGTTGGAACTCTCACTCTTAATGGTACTGTGTTCGGACAAGGCGGTGGAAGCGCAGTTGAAGTGCCGGCATATGTTACTGGTATTACTGCTGGTACTGCATCAGCATCCAAAGCTCTTGTTCTGAATAGTGCAAAGTCTATTAGTGGAATCACAACTCTATCAGCAAGTAATCTTAATGGTACTATTCAAACATCTTCGCAACCAAACATTACTTCACTTGGTAACCTTTCATCTGTAACAATTGCTGGTTCGCAGATTTCAAATGAAGCTGCATATCTTTCTAATGTGACCCCCGGAACGGCTTCAAACTCAAAAGTTCTTGTTCTGAATAGTTCAGGTAGCATTAGCGGGATTGACTCGCTATCAGCAACAAATCTTTCGGGTACACTTCAAACTGCTTCACAACCAAATGTTACTTCGCTGGGTACACTTAGTTCACTGTCAGTTGGCGGAAATGTAGACATCACTGGTGCTCTAACTGTGAATGGTTCAACTGTTGGAGGTACGCCGGATTCACTAAGTGGTGTAACTGCGGGTACTGCGTATGCGAGTAAAGCTCTTGTACTTGATAGTTCAAAAAATATTAGTGGCATTGGCTTAATGTCAATGAGTGACATCATTGTTGCTGGGACGGCTCAAAGTCTTGGTGGCGTGAATTGGACAAATGGTTCTACATCAACAACAAACAATTTTAATTCTGTGTGTTGGGCGCCTGAGCTATCAATCTTTGTAGCCGTTGCAGACAATGCTGTTATGACATCAACAAATGGTGTTGATTGGATTAGTCGAACGCCTGCTTCTAACAGAAATTGGCAATCAGTGTGTTGGGCAGCTGATATTGCAACTTTCGCAGCCGTAGCTAATTCAGGCACTGGTAATCGCGCAATGATATCATCTGATGGTATTTCATGGACGAGTGTATCAACACCCGCAGATTCAAATTGGGTATCTGTGTGTTGGTCATCTGAATTAGCATCATTTGCTGCTGTTGCATATTCATCGTCAGACTGTATTATGACATCGGCTGGTGGAAATTCATGGGCTATTCGTTCATCTGGATCAACTGGTTCAAACTTTAAGAGTGTTACATGGTCATCAAGTCTTGGTAGATATATTGCTGTTGGTGATAGTGTGATCTCAACCGCATCAAATATTGTGGGATGGGGAACTGTATCAGTGCCAATCACAAGTAACTGGAGTAGCGTTTGCTGGTCGCCTGATCTTTCAATAGCAGTCGCAATATCGAGTGTAAGTGGCGCTGGTTCAAAGGTAGTTACATCATCAAATGGTGGTTCATGGATAGCGAGAACTATTACACAATCTAACGGATCATGGAATTCAGTTGTGTGGTCGTCTGAACTATCTCTATTTGTTGCTGTATCATCCGCAGGTACTGGTAATAGAATTATGACATCGCCGGATGGAATTACATGGACAAGCAGAACTAATACAACGGATAAAGATTGGAAATCAATATGTTGGTCATCAGATCAATCTAAATTTGTTGCTGTTGGATCAGACGGTGCTTGCATGACTTCAAGTCATGTATGTAATACATCTATTTCATTCATGCAGAGTGATGTCAGCACAAAAATTAGCGCAGACGCAAATCTAAATTATTACAGCGGTCGTGGATCGCACAATTGGTTTTCTAATAATCAAGAAATAATGCGGGCCACAAAAAATGGAGTTGGTATTGGCTCAGCACTACCTGAAAGAAAACTTGATATTAGTTCTTCAACTGGAAAGTGTCTTCGTCTTCGATATGGATCTGGTCAATCAGTTGATATTGATGTAACCTCTAGTCGTGCGCTTAAGATAAATTCAATTATTAATTCTACTAATGGTTATCAACTAAATGGTAATTTTATTAATGTGTCATCTCTAGTCAATAACTACGGCGGGACGGGGACTGCAAGTATGGCTCTCATTCTTGATGGTTCTGGGAACATTAGCGGCATTAATTCACTATCAGCAACGCAACTGACAGGTACACTTCAAACGGCATCTCAACCAAACATCACATCAGTTGGTACACTTGGTTCACTAACTGTAACCAATGGCGTAACTGCGTCTCAACTGACAGGTACACTTCAAACTGCAGCTCAACCAAACATCACATCAGTTGGTACGCTCAGTTCACTGACTGTAACTAATCGAGTGACTGCATCTCAACTAACAGGCACACTTCAAACGGCAGCTCAACCAAACATCACATCAGTCGGCACGCTTGGTTCGCTAAGTGTAACCAATGGTGTGACTGCATCTCAACTGACAGGTACACTTCAAACTGCGGCTCAACCAAACATTACATCTGTTGGTACACTTGGTTCACTAAGCGTAGGCGGTAATGTTAATATCACAGGGACTCTGACAGTCAATGGAACTGCAATTACATCTGGGGGAAGCGGTGGATCAAGTTCTGATTTTCTTACTGGTGTTACAGCTGGCACTGCAGCTGCAAGCAAAGCTTTAGTTCTTGATAGCTCAAAAAATATTAGTGGGATAAATAAATTAAGTTCTACTGACCTTGTGATGGATGGGTCGGCGCAAACTATTGGAGGGATAAACTGGTCACATTATGCTCTCTCAGATTCAACTGGATGGGGGAAAGTGATATATTCTCCAGAGTTGTCTATATTTGTTGCTACCGCGTATGTCTCTACAAACAGTATAATGACATCGCCCGATGGTATTACGTGGACAATTAGATCCTCGCCAATTGATCATAAATTTGGTGCATTATGTTGGTGTCCCGAATTATCTATATTTGTAGCAGCGGGAAGCAGTGGAACTTCATCTAGCAGTGTCATAACGTCACCGGATGGAATTGTGTGGACAGCAAGAACATCTCCCATAGTGATTTGGCAAGAAATTTGTTGGTCACCAGAACTATCATTATTCGTCGGTGTCGCATATTCAGGTACAACTCGTATATATGTATCGACAAATGGAATGACGTGGAACTCAGTTACCGTACCAAATGGAACATCTAAAACTATCACTTGGGTGCCCGAGCTTTCGCTATTTATTGCAGCTGGCGATGACATTATAACATCACCAAATGGAACAACGTGGACATCGAGAACCAAGACAAGTTCAGGAACAATTACTTCACTTGCTTGGTCAAAAGATTTAAATAAGTTAGTTGGAATATCAAACGTATCTAGAGATGTTATTATATCAAGTGATGGTATCAATTGGTCACACAATACAATTGCATCGTTTTCTGGTAATTATCGAAATACTGTGTGTTGGTCTCCTCAATTATCATTATTTGTTACGGCCGCATACAATGGATCCGATACAATTTCAATATCATCGGATGGTACAAACTGGACTTCATTACCCGTGACTCAATACTACTATGCTATGTGTTGGGCACAAGAGCTTTCTAAGTTTGTAGCCGTAGGACCAGGCTATGCTGGTATTTCATCTCATGTCGGATACTCAAAAGTTAACCTTATAAAAAATGTTGCTCAATCAGGGTTTACAAATACATCAAGTATTGGACTTAGTGCATCAACATCATTAAACTATAGTGGAGGTTTAAATGGGAGCCATAGATGGACATACGACACCCCACAAGTATTAAATAATGAAATAATGAGACTTACCCAGACTGGATTAGGTATTGGTGTATCTTCACCAAAGGTTAAACTTGATATAAAATCTTCTTCAGGCAAATGTATGAGACTTCGTTATGGAACTAATTCATCAGTTGATATTGACGTTACTAGCACTGGAACACTTAGTGTAAACAACACAATTAACGCAACTGCTTTTTCTATGAATGGTACAATAGTCAATCTAAGTACCTTGAGCGGAGTCACGGCCGGTACTGCTGCTGCGAGTAAGGCACTTGTACTTGATGCTTCACGCAATATCACAAACATTAATTCGCTAACGACATCAACGCTTGTACTTGGATCAACCTCGCTCACCTCAACTGAAGGTGCGTATCTTACGTCTATCACAGCGGGTACTGCAGCCGCGAGTAAGGCGCTTGTACTTGATGCTTCACGCAATATTACAAATATCAATTCACTAACCACGTCAACACTTATACTTGGATCAACCTCGCTCACCTCAACTGAAGGTGCGTATCTTACGTCTATTACGGCCGGCACTGCTACTGCGAGTAAGGCAATTGTACTCGATGCTTCACGCAACATCACAAACATAAACACTCTAACCGCTACAAATGCAGTCAATGCTAATTTGATTAACTCTGATATAATAAGCGCGAGCAATGCATCGTTCAGAGGAAACTGGAATGTAGGTTACTGGGGAATTGGACAGCATAATCCAAACACAATTAGACTTGGAGCATGTGGCTCAACGGGAGCATGGACTGGAGGGTTAATAAATTTAAAGGTAGGTTGGGTTTATTGTGATCGCATAGGTGTTGGAACAGATTATCCAACTGCACCAATAGAAGTTAATGGGGCGGGGGTCTATACTGTATCACCCAGTTGGATGTATCCAGTCAATGGTCAAACATATCAACTTTCATCAGGAACTGTTAGTGTATCAGCACTATTCTCAAGCATTATAGCTGCGACAGACTTTCTTGCTACATCGGATCGTCGTCTTAAGACTGAAATTACACATCTTGATAGTCAACTGTGTAGACAATTCATTGATAAGACTTCTCCTGTCATGTATAAATTCAAAAATAATTTATCACGTCGTCAGTATGGGTACATTGCTCAAGACCTATTCAAAGCAGGGTTTACAGATTTAATTTCAGTCGTACCGCAAGATGGTCTTGAAGAGACTATTGATGAAGACGGTTTCAAGAGTGTTGCTAATGAAAAGATGGTTCTTTCATATGAAGGCATCATACCAATCTTAGCAACTAACATTAAGAATATCTATCAAGAGAATGACCAACTCAAACAAGAGAATGAAACTCTAAAGCAACAAATCGCGGACATTCTTCAACGCCTCTCTAACCTCGAGTCTTCGCTTTAAACAAAAAAATATTTGTTTAAGCCATCACATCTAAACCCGTATCGAAATCAAATGGATTGATCGTGCAACCACGGCAAGATAATTTTCTCAACATTGGATATCCATCAACATTGATATCAGATATAGCGGTATAGTTGCAATTTAAATATTGTAGTGATAGCATTGTAGATGGCATAGTTTCAATATTTGTATGAGCTATACTTAACCACTCAAGCGAAATCATTTTTTTTGAAATGGATGTCAGCTTCGTATGATTCGCTGACAACCAACGCAAATTCATAAACGTGTCAGGTATAGAGTCCACTTCAGTGTTATTGATATTAACCATTTCAAGACGATACAAATCATCACGTAGAAATGTTAAACAACTTTTCTGAGCAAATAGTTTACGCAGCTTTAGCAGCGGCGGTAAGCTATTAACTTTTGTATTGAAACAATAAAGCGTTTCTAAGGAATCATATTGAGGCACAACAGATATAGAGGTGTTGTAGATTGATAAAAATTTTAGATTTGGAAGATTTGGAGGCAACTCGGTGACAGTCTTACATTCAGAGCAATCAAGATATATAATCTCATCAGGATTAAAGTTGTCTTCGCAGATGATACACATTAATGCTATATTGTAATCATGACTTAAAATTGAAACCGTTTGTTCTAAATTATATCATGCAAGATACAACAATGAAACAAACCGTTGACAAAGCCCGCAACCTTATTATTCAACATGCATTTAGAATGGCTCCGGATCAAATGTCAAAGACAGAAGCAATGAATCTCGTTGAAACAAGTTTGAAACTCAAGACCCGTCAGATCAAAGTCTTTGAAACCAGAATTATGTATCATATGTGCGAATCAGACTCAACCATAAAATCAGTAAACGCAAATGTTGAACTCGTGAAATTTGGACTTTTAAAAAGTAAACATTCACATGGAGCACTACTCGACTGCGCTCATCTTAGTGAAACATGTCGCCTACTCAGACGGCTTCAAATAGATTTTGTATCTGAACAAGTTTCATTTAAAATGTTGAGTGACTATGAAACAACAATTCAGAATTGGTGTAAAGAATACGATGACGAAAAGTATACTGCCAACATAAATAAAAACATAAACTTGAATAAAACAGAAGATGTATGCTTCATCTCACCAAACGATTTGTTTAGGCTTGTTCAAAATCATAAAAATTGGTGTGACTATCTCGACGTGGAATCGCGTGTTCAGTCATGGATTATGATTGGATACAAAATCGGTTGCGGAGCGATTGATAAACCTTCGAAACGTCACTATTATGATACAGTTGAAATAATAGATGACGATACTCCTTCGTTGAACTTTAAAAAATGTAAATCTTGCGTGAACCACTCAAAAAAGTAAAGTGTGTTTACGCTGCACAAATTTATGCAGCGTATAGCGCTATATACATAGTTGTATGGAGATATAAAATCTGAACTACTGAAATTTCAGCAGGTCAGAAAACATCACGATGCATCGATCATACATGTCTACATATGAAATATTTTTTTATTTGTGTATGATATGGCTATTTGTAAATAGTCTAACTTTGCCGATGCATGCATCATTAAAATCATCTTCATGGATTATTGCGAATAATAAAATGTCAATCATGATATGACGCTTAATTTTGAAAGCAAATATTATACGCTGCGGAATATTCCGCAGCGTAACTGCAGGAGAAGATTTTAATCCGCATAAAAGTATGCAGGTTGTGTCAATGTGATAGTATTATAAAAGATCAACTGTTGAATTCGAATTACTTGAGCAAATAGTTTTGCTGCTGAAATTTCAGCAGCAAAATAATCTGAATCGGGTTCACTCTTATACGAACATTATCATGTCTGATACATCTTTAACATTGTCTGAGTAAATAGTTTGACCTGCACAATATTGTGCAGGTCAGAAAACGGGGCGTCTCTGACGATGACTGCAAAGTTTTATTTTTGTTCAGCGCCAAAGAAACTATCCAAAATTGCACGCGGAGATACATAATATATCAGCAACGGTATTAAACACGCTTATAGACTCTATCACTGACATTCAACATCATGGTGAAGGTTGCTTCCATCACTGAATATACTCAATCGCTCGTCAATGCTTTTAAAAAAGTAGACTTGAAAGAGTTCATGATGAAAGTCAAATCTATCATCCATCCTGAAATGGATATGTCATTCATGGATTACTTCTTGGAGTTATCTAAAGAAGAGAACGATGGACAGTTCATTGTTCATCACGATAAGTTGATTGAATATGGAGTTACATCAAGTAATCAGAGTGCTAACATTAAACAAAGACTGAAAAGTTTGGGATGTATGGATAAGACAGATTTCAACCTCATTAAATTTAATGAGGTTAGAAATATGCGAGGCAATGTTGAAAAAAATGTGTACATGCTGACGCCTGAAGCATTTAAGAAATGCCTAATGAGAGCAACAAAACACAGTACTCATACTATTAATGTTGAGATTTATGCCAATTACTATCTCTTTTTAGAGAAAGTGATTGCTTACTACACAAAGTATCAGTACGAATTGTCTGAAGCATTCTCACGATGCAAAGATGATAGAATCGATGCGCTATTAGAAAGTAACAAAGGTTTGCTTCAAGAGCTTAATAGCATCAAAGGCGACACGCAAAAGATAATTTCACAGAACACGAATCTGTCGGATCAAGTTGATGATCTATCTGAACAAGTTGAAGATGTAAGAAATCAACTTAGCAAAGCCAATCTAAGAATTGAATCATTCGTTGGCATGATCGCTAACTTAGCGTTCACACCAAAGATCACGAAAGATCTCATTCAGCTTTACTCAAACGAAGATGGAATCATCTTTGAACACAACAAACCATGGAATGGTATTGACGAAGTGAAAATGTTCTTCATCTTTGGATGGATCAACACTGATCATAATGAAATCACTATGCAAGTTGCATGTCGTAACTTTGCTCAGACCACGAAGCGTATCATGGAGATTGTCAATCGTATGAATACGTCTAATGGAACATTCATCGGATGCAAAGCAATCGCAATCGTTGACAAAGATGTGAACGAAGAAAAAAAGTTGATTGACAATGTCTTTGGAACAACGATCAGTAACAAAGCTACGTTCAAACGATTTGGCCAACAAGTTGATGGATTAACTGACGCGCAAGAGACGTTTGCACGATACGTTCAACAGCTACACAGTGCATTCAGAATGCGTCACCAACAAAACATTGTTGAAGTGATTCGCAATGAAGGTGAGAATGCAAATGGAAAAGCTGCAAAGAGTATTGAAAATCATTTCTTATCTTTCAATGCTGAAGCTCTTGGTTGGTGTCAAGAGTTCATTGATGCTTATATCATTGTGAATGATGATCGCGTTAGCGTGGCTAACTTACGAACTATGAGTAAAGACTATACTGTTGATGGCGTTGTCGCTCAACAAGGTAACTTGATTCGTATGAATCGCTGCGCTTATGCAAAAGTTCAACTGAAAGCATGTGTCCGCAACTTTGATCAGAGCATGAGTGACTTCATTGATAATCTAAGTGATGATTCATGCGAAGATGAACTCAGCGAAGAAGAAGAGTCATGACTGATTCAAGTCTGAGTTGTGATGAATCCAATGAGAGATTCTTTTTTTATGACTGAGCATAAAATCACATCGGCTCATACATAAATATACTATTCAAGTGTATTAATCAATCCGACAACATCAACTAATCATATCATAGCTGAGATGTGGTATTCAGAGTTTCAAAGAGCATACCCTGAAGTTTACGAAATCGTGAAGGAATATATTGATATGGTGAATGAGATTGAAATAATATTTGATGATATGTACCATATTATGGTTAGCCACCACAGATGTACACAATTTTCATTTGAATGTCCAGTATATGATGAACTAAGAATAAAAAACCAATCAATTATTAAACTGATTGATTCGTTTCAGGGTAGTTCGTTAGAGTTTATTTTAGTATCGCCTAAAAAGATGATACATTGTGTTTCGGATGGCTTTAACCTCTATATGGATAGGTATTTCAGAATTGCACACCAGAGGTTTCATTTTATGGCTTCTCGAGGAAACATTGAATACCCGTTAATTGCAAAGTACTTTATAAAATTCTTAAAATCATTCATAACCGACGACAATCTTGTTTTCGAAGATGCTAGATACAGCAAGTATGTATCAGAATGGAGACCGCACAGATATGGCGCTGATAAATGGCTTGCATCTTTAATTCGACAACATGATCAAAAGAAGTATCAACTTCGAATTCAACAATTAGAAGACAAAGTAAACACTCTCCAAATCATGAATGATACTCTTGAAAATGAACTTCATATGATCAAATGCAAGTATGCGCCTGAACTAACAAAGTATGACTACGATGAAATCAAACGTCGTATTGATCCAATCAGATTAGAATTTAAAAAGATGCATCGCATCATCTCACGAGCAGTTGAGCTGAGATATAATTATCCAATCGCAGTCGCAGTGCCACTTCATAAGTGAATCAAATGATACGTATTGTCATGAGAATAAAACCAGCTCAGAATATTTTTTGAGGTTAGAAAATGAAGGATGCCGGCTGCACAATATTGTGCAGCCGGTAATGGCCCGCGGTTTCTTTTTTTGTTTAGCAAAGCTATACTCCAAAATTGGAGTGGTTTCATGTAAATTATACTTTGCAAGTATTAATCAGCAGTATTCAATTCTCAATGATGAAATGTGCATCTCTATCGTAAGATTACAAGAACTACTAATGATACAAACACAGACGTTACTTTGACTCGGAAGACTTTAGCGATTGCTATATCGACGTTTATCCCAATATACGAATTTGTTATGCCATTAGTCGTTCCTATCATTGACGACATAATTGAAAATAAAAGATTGTGTTCAACTGAAAATCAGTGTTTGATTGATACTAATCCAACTTGGAACAAGTATAAGTATTTACTACTTGCAGTTGCAATGGGGTTTAACAAATTTCTTCGTTGGCTCGAGAGAGACGAGATTGAAGAAAGATTAGTTGCTCATCAACAGCGTCTAAGCAAACATGACGAACGTCTAAGCAATCATGATGAGCGTCACAAACAATCAGATGAACACCACAAACAATCAGATGAACACCACAAACAATCGGATGAACGCCACAGTCGCCATGAACAGCGTCTAAGCAATCATGATGATCGTCACAAACAATCAGATGAACACCACAAACAATCGGATGAACGTCACAGTCGCCATGAACAGCGTCACAAACAATCAGATGAACACCACAAACAATCGGATGAACGTCACAATCGCCATGAACAGCGTCTAAGCAATCATGATGAACACATTAAATCAATGTTGGATGATCGTAAATTCAATGAGTGGATTGAAACGGCATACACAGATCTTGTAAAAAAAGAATTATCCATTCCAGTTGATGAAGAGATTGATGGAGTGAATCCATATTCAGAGATGCATTAAGCATGCATCATTAATAGTTGAATCACCCTTATGGTGACATTTTTTTTGTACTCGATGCTAAGTATTCTGAATTCAATATTTTTTGAGTGGACTAATATAGATCAGCCTTACATCATAGGCATACATAAATAAGATGAGTAATCGTCAGCCGCTCGACCCTGAGCTATCCTCAAACATTGATCCGTTTACAACGGCAAGTCTAACTGGTCAGGATGCCCACACGGGTATTTATCTTGATGTTGACCCTCAGCACAGTTCTGTTCTAATTCAGACCAATGACACTAATGCCGTGTACATTGATCAGTTTCAGAATATGGGTATTAACACGATTAGTCCATCTGCTCAGCTTGATATTAACAGTGCTTCAGGTAGTTGCATTCAGCTAACATACAATGGAAGTCAAACAAATAAAGCAACTATGAGTGTATCGTCTGATGGTAAGCTTCTTCTCTCAGCTGGTGGTAGTGAAGTGAATGTAGATACATCAACTAATTTCAACGTAAAGAGTCACAATGGCCTGAATGCTGGTCTTATGCTCGCTAATTCACTTGTTCAGGCAACTGCTGATCAACTTAACTTTAATGTTGTGACCCCCGGAACGGCATCAAACTCTAAGTCACTTGTTCTGAACAATACTGGTAGTATCTCCGGCATTAATTCGCTAAGTGCTGTGTCGCTTAGTGGTACGCTTCAAACAACGTATCAGCCTAATGTTGAGAGTGTAAATGTACTTGATGTGACTGGTCACACTGGCGCGGCTGGTCTATCGCTTGGTGGTACTCTTGTGACATCAACTGCTCAGAAACTAAATTATGTTGATACGTCCCCCGGCATGGCTGAAGTTAACAAAGCTCTTGTACTTGATGGCAACCGTGATGTATCAAACATCAATGCTCTGAGTGCTGCTAAACTTAGTGGTACAATTCAAACTGCTGCTCAGCCTAATATTACGAGTCTTGGTACGCTTACGAGTCTTGCGTTTGATGGTCCTCTAACTGGTCTTGTTGAACTATCTATCAATACAACTGAAACTGGTCGTACTCTTGTTGTAAACAACGAAACTGGCAATTGCTTTCGTATGTACTATGACGCTGCGACTAGTGCGGCTAACTACGCTGATATGCTTGTTGATGGTTTTGGTAATCTAAGTCTGACTACGAGTGGTGGTAATGTTGATATTACATCACATGATGGTGGCAGTCAGGGTCTAAAGCTTGGTAGTGTTCTTGTAACTGCAACTGCTGATCAAATAAATTATCTTCAGGGAACAACCCCCGGCAATGTTACTGCTGGTAAAGCAATGATTATTGATTCAAATCGTAATGTTGCAAATATCAATGCCCTTACTGCTGTGAATCTTACTGGTACACTTCAAACGGGTGCTCAGCCGAACATTTCATCTGTAAACGCGCTAAACATTTCAACTCACGATGGAGGCTCATTTGGTCTAAAACTTAATGGTACTCTTGTGACTGCAACTGCTGCTGAACTCAACTATGTTGATACGACCCCCGGAGCGGCTGAAGCAAATAAAGCTCTTGTGCTTGATGGTCAAAAAGATATCAGCGGTATTCATGCTCTTAGTGCTGATGAGCTAACTGGTACGCTTCAGACTGCTGCTCAGCCTAATGTCACTTCAGTTGGTACGCTATCATCTCTATCAGTTGCTGGTAATGTCACGATGGGTTCAACTACAATCAGTGAGAGTGAGATTGCTGTTGTTGATGGTGTCGTTGCGGGTGTTGCGTCGGCTGGTAAAGCTCTTGTTGTTGACTCGTCAAAGAACATTACTGAAATCAATGCGCTATCAGCGAGTGAACTCACTGGTACACTGCAAACTGCTGCTCAGCCGAACATTTCTTCTGTAACTACACTAAACATTACTGGCGCTAATGGAAGCACACTTGGTCTTGAACTTGGCGGTTCACTTGTGACTGCAACTGCTGAAGAACTCAACTATGTTGATACGACCCCCGGAACGGCTGCTGCATCTAAAGCACTTGTTCTTGATGCGAGTAAAAACATTGAGAATATCAATTCACTTAGCGCTGTTGATCTAACTGGTACACTTCAAACTGCTGCTCAGCCTAATGTCACTTCAGTTGGTACGCTATCATCTCTATCAGTTGCTGGCAATGTCACGATGGGTTCAACTACAATCAGTGAGAGTGAGATTGGCGTACTTGATGGCGTTGTTCCGGGCACGGTATCTGCATCAAAGGCACTTGTCGTGGACGCCGATAAAAATATTTCTACGCTCAATACACTGACTGCGAATAATCTTACGGCTACAAATGTGACTGGTACGCTTCAAACAGGTGCTCAACCCAACATCACCTCAGTGACTACGCTTGATATTACTGGAGCTAATGGAGTTGATTCAGGTCTGAAACTCGGTGGTGTGCTTCTCACGGCGACGGCTGATCAGATTAATTCAATCTTCGGCGCTGGTGGTCAGGGTACATTCCAGAATCTGACTGTGAATGACACGCTCACTCTTGCTAATGCTGACGGCACGGGTATGGGTCTTGTTCTTGGCGAAACTCTTGTCACTGCTGATGGTACTGAGCTAAACTATCTTGATGGTTCTGTTCCGGGCACGGTTGTTGCTTCAAAGGCTGTTGTTGTTGATGAGAACAAAGATATCAGTTCATTCCGTAATCTAACTGCGACGAATCTTACTGGTACACTTCAAACCGCTGCTCAGCCTAATGTCACTTCGGTTGGTACACTATCATCTCTATCAGTTGCTGGCAATGTCACGATGGGTTCGACTACAATTAGTGAAAGTGAGATTGCTACCCTTGATGGTGTAACCGCTGGTACAGCAAAAGCTGGTAAGGCTCTTGTTGTTGATTCCAGCAAGAGTATTGGTGGTATAGCTAATATTGGATCTAAAACTTTGACACTAACTGGAGATGGTACCGCTAAGTTTCAGAATTGGACGCAATCGAATGTTACAAGCAAAACAATTAACCAAATTGCCTATTCTCCTTCATTAAATATCTACATTGCTGCTATTATTTCAGATCTAGGTGGGGCAACTCTTAACTATGTCTATAAATCTTCTGATGGCGTTACTTGGACAACTGTGAATGTACCTGTATCAGGATATTGGTCAGGAGTTGTTTGGTTTCCTGATATTAGTAAATTTATTTTAACAACACAGACGGGTAAATTTCTAACGTCTCCTGATGGTCTAATCTGGACAGAAATAGGCAATTTTAGTGCTCCTAACTTTAAGCTAACGTATTCAGCAAGTCGCGCCGCTGTATATGCCTATAAAGTGAATGGTAGTGCGATCTCATACACGCTTGATGGGTTAAACTGGCTTCAACTTAGTTCGGCGGGCAATGCTGCTGCATATCACCCGAACAAAATAATTACGTCACCGTCATTCGTTATGTTTGCTGCAAGTGGAACAACGAATGGGTACTCTGAGGGTTCAATGAAAATTAGATATCAGTTTGGCTCATCAAATGCAGACCTAACCAACACGGCAACTGTATCGACGTTTGGTTCATCTAGAATTGAGTACATTATGGAGTATTCACCTGAATTAAACCGTCTTGTTGCTCTTGCTCGCGATGCGACATCTGGAATAAATGCAGTTGCATATCTGTCAAATCCTACAAGTTCAAATATAAACAGTGGATGGGTCAGTGCGAATCTACCATTTGGCGAACGATGGACTGAGATTAAATGGTCTAAGACATACAATGGATTTGTTGCTGTCGGTGGTAGCCCTATAAAGCTAATTTATTCGGAGGATGGTATTAGCTGGTCTCAGATAACTGGTCTACCTACATTAAATGGTAATATAGATGCGATGCATGGTGATTTTATATTCAATGATGATGTATTAATTATTGCAGCCGCTGGGTATACGGGGTCAGTCGGATTAGCTAAAACTACGATGGGAACTCCTGCAGTATTTACAATGGGAACAACTGCAATTACAGAACCTGAACTTGCTGTGCTTGATGCCGTTACAGCAGGCACAGCGTCAACTTCAAAAGCTCTTGTTGTTGATAGCTCAAAGAATATCTCTGGTATTAACTCGCTGAGTGCAACTTCACTTACAGGCACACTACAAACTGCAGCTCAACCTAATGTCACTTCAGTTGGTACACTATCATCTCTATCAGTTGCGGGTAATGTCACGATGGGTTCAACTACAATCAATGAGAGTGAACTTGCTGTGCTTGATGGTGTCACGGCTGGTACGGTTACAGCTTCAAAGGCTGTTGTTGTTGATGCTAATAAAGATATCAGTTCATTCCGTAATCTTACTGCAACGAATCTTACTGGTACGCTACAGACTGCGGATCAGCCCAATGTGACGAGCGTTAACAATCTTGATATCACTGCTCATGATGGATCTTCTGTTGGTCTAAAACTTGGTGGTGTGCTCGTTGAGTCTACTGCGGCTGAACTAAACTATAATCACACTGTAACCCCCGGCACGGTTCTTGCTTCTCACACTGTAGTTGTTGATGGTAACAAAGATATTTCATCATTCCGTAATCTTACATCGGTGACGCTAACATCAACATCGGGTAGTCTAACAATGGGAGGTACAAATATCAGTGAGAGTGAGATTGCTGTACTTGATAGTGTTGTTGCTGGTTCAGGTGAAGCCTTCAAAGCTGTTGTTCTTGACACCAACAAAGATATTAGTGGCATTCACGCGCTCAGTGCCGATTCGCTTACATCAACTGCTGGTAGTCTAACAATGGGTTCAACTGCAATCAGTGAAGGTGAAATTGCTGTACTTGATGGTGTAGTTGCTGGTGCAACATCGGCGAGTAAGGCTCTTGTTGTTGATAGCTCAAAGGACATTAGCGGCATTCACGCACTCAGTGCTGATTCACTTACTTCAACTGCGGGTAGTCTAACTATGGGATCAACTGCTATCAGTGAAAGTGAGATTGCTACCCTTGATGGTGTAGTAGCTGGTGTTGTATCTGCATCAAAGGCTGTTGTTGTTGATGAGAACAAAGACATTTCATCGTTCCGTAATCTTACTGCTATCAATCTGACTGGTACACTTCAGACTGCGGATCAGCCTAATATTACTTCGGTTGGTCAACTTGAATCGCTTGATGTTGATGGTGATGTTTCACTTGGTGGCGACCTTACAATCGGCAGCACATTAGTAACATCAACTACGGCTGCTTGGTTATCGGATGCGACCCCCGGCACGGCACTACCTTACACTGCTCTTGTTCTTGATAGCTCAAAGAATATTACGAGTATTAATTCACTGACTTCGACAAACCTCACGGCTACGAATCTTACTGGTACTATTCAAACTGCTGCTCAGCCTAACATCTCATCAGTGAATGTGCTTGATGTCACTGCACACGATGGCGCGACTCAGGGTCTTAAACTTGGTGGCGTGCTTCTAACTGCGACTGCTACTCAGATCAATTCAATCTTTGGCGATGGCGGCGAAGGTACATTCAACAATCTTGTAGTGAATGAGAATCTAACTCTTGCTGGTGCTGATGGTAGCTCAATGGGTCTTGTTCTTGGCGAGACTCTTGTGACATCAACGGGTACTGAGCTCAACTATGTAGACACAACCCCCGGACACGCTCAACCTCTCAAAGCTCTTGTATTTGATGCGAACGTTGACATTGATAGTATTAATTCTCTATCAGCTTCTAAGCTTACTGGTACTATTCAAACTGCTGCTCAGCCTAACATCTCATCAGTGAATGTGCTTGATGTTACTGCACACGATGGCGCTACTCAGGGTCTCAAACTTGGTGGTGTACTTCTAACTGCGACTGCTACTCAGATCAATTCAATCTTTGGTGAGGGTGGTGAAGGTACATTCAACAATCTTGTAGTGAATGAGAATCTAACTCTTGCGAACGCAGATGGTAGCACGATGGGTCTTGTTCTTGGCGAGACTCTACTCACTGCATCTGGCACTGAACTAAACTATCTTGATGGTTCAACCCCCGGATCTGCTACCGCGAGTAATGCTCTTGTTCTTGATGCGAGTAAGAACATAACTGGTATTAACTCTCTATCAGCGACGAATCTTACTGGTACACTTCAAACCGCCGCTCAGCCGAATGTAACTTCTGTTGGTACGCTAACATCACTGTCAGTAGCTGGTGATGTGACTGTTGGTTCAACTGTTCTATCAGAATCTGAAGTTGCTGTTCTTGATGGCGTAGTTGCTGGCACTGTAACTGCGTCAAAGGCTGTAGTTGTAGATGCGAATAAAGATATCAGCACATTCCGTAATCTGACTGCGCTCAATCTTATTGGTACGAATGTGACTGGTACACTTCAGACGGCTGCTCAGCCGAACGTCACTTCAGTTGGTGAGCTTACTTCACTTGATGTTGCTGGTGATGTGAATGTTGGTGGCAATCTAAATGTTGGTGGTACCTTTATCTCTCAGTCTGAAATTGTTGCTCTTGATCAGGCCGTTCCTGGTACGGCCACTGCTACAAAAGCTATGGTTACTGACTCAACCAATAGCATTGGTGGTATCAACTCACTTGCTGCGACGAACCTAACTGGTACACTTCAAACTGCTGCTCAGCCGAATGTCACTTCAGTTGGTGAGCTAACTTCACTTGATGTTGCTGGTGATGTGAATGTTGGTGGTAATCTAAGTGTTGGTGGTACCTTTATCTCTGAAGCTGAAATCATTGTGATTGATGCGGCGACCCCCGGTCACGCTCTTCCTCTGAAGGCGATGATCACGGATGCGAATAACAGCATTGATAGTATCAATTCACTATCTGCTACTTCACTTACTGGTACAATCCAAACTGCTGCTCAGCCTAACATCTCATCAGTGAATGTTCTTGATGTCACTGCGCACGATGGCGCGACTCAGGGTCTTAAACTTGGTGGCGTTCTTATCACATCAACTGGCACTGAACTAAATTACGTTGACACAACGGCTGGTCATGCTCAGGCTTCAAAGGCTCTTGTTCTTGATGCGAGTAAAAACATTGATGACATTAATAATGTGACAATGAATAATCTATCTGCGGCTGCTGGTTCATTCTCAAATACAACTGATTCATCGTCAACTTCAACTGGTGCTGTTGTTGTATCAGGCGGTGTTGGAATTGCTAAGGCGCTATATGTTGGTACTGACGCTTCGGTTGGTGGCTCGCTTGTTGTTGAGAATACATCAAACCTGATTGGTAATGTAAGTGTATCCTCCGCTGATGAGTCTACATCTGAAGTTACTGGTAGTATTACAACCGCGGGTGGTATTGGTGTTGGCAAATCTATCTTTGTTGCTGGTAACTCATCAGTAGTTGGTAATGTATCAGTGACTGGCACGTCAACTCAGGCTGGCGTAAGTACACTTACAAACGCAACTCAATCTACGTCAACAACAAATGGTTCTTTCGTCACTGCTGGTGGTGTTGGTATTGCTAAGAATATCAATGTTGGTGGTAATGCTTCAGTTGGTGGTACTTTTGCAGTGAATGGTACGTCTCAACTAACTGGTGATGTGACTCTTCTTACGACAACTGATTCAACTTCAATTGCGTCTGGTTCAATTGTTACTGCTGGTGGCGTTGGTATTGCTAAGAATGTATTCATTGGCGAAGATGTATCTGTAGGTGGTGACGTTTCTATCGTTGGTTCAACTTCACAATCTGGTGTAATTGCTATCACCAACCTCACTGATTCATCTTCAGTGTCTTCTGGCTCACTAACAACAGCTGGTGGTGTTGGCATTGCTAAGAATCTAACTGTTGGTGGTCTGTCTAAGATAACGGATGCGACTGATTCACTTGACATTGATACCGGTGCGCTTGTAGTATCAGGTGGTGTTGGCATTGGGGGCCGTCTCAATGTCGGTGGTGATGTCAGTGTTGATGGCGATGTGAGTATGACTGGAAACATGGTACTTGATGGTGGATTTACTTCTTCAGCTGTGATTCTTACGCCTGCCGACCCTACGACTTCGGTGTTTGAGATTAAGGCTGTATCTGAATATGTACTTAATGAGACTGGATCTGGTTATCAATGGAACAATGGCTCAACTGATGGTAATGCTGGTATTCAGCTCATGCAACTTGACTCGGATGGTCTGGTAGTAAACACGGTTGGTCACATTTCAGATGTGACGGATTCAACTTCATCTACCACGGGTGCATTCACTGTAGCGGGCGGCGTTGGCATTGCGAAGAATCTCAATGTTGGTGCTAATACGTCACTTAGCGGTACACTGAGTGTAGCGCAGGCTTCAACTCTCTCGGGTGTCACTACAGTTTCAAATACAACTGATTCGTCTTCAATCTCAACGGGCGCATTCGTAACTACTGGTGGTGTTGGCATTGCGAAGAATCTCAATGTTGGTGTCAATGCATCTGTTGGTGGTGATATGAGTATTGGTGGCGCTGTTGATGTCACTGGCGCGGTCACACTTGATAGTGTTGCTGAATCATCATCTGTATCAACTGGTTCTCTTGTAACTGCGGGTGGTGTTGGTATTGCAAAGAAACTTTATGTTGGTAGCGATGCCTATGTTGGTGGTGCGTTTGATGTTACTGGCAGTTCATCACTCAATGGCGATGTGTCAGTAATTAGCACAACGCAGTCAACTTCAGCTACAACTGGTTCACTAAAGGTTGCTGGTGGTGTTGGGGTATCAAAGAATATCAATGTTGGCGAGAATGCTACAATTGCTGGTGACTTTAGCGTTGGTGGCGCATCTGACTTTACTGGCTCGGTATCAATTGATAGCGATATTGATTCAGTGTCAACCTCAACTGGTTCGTTTGTCACTGCCGGTGGTGCTGGTATTGCTAAGAATCTCAATGTTGGCGGTACGATTAAGCTTTCTAACACGACACCTTCAACTACAACTGACACCGGCGCTCTCGTTGTTGATGGCGGTGTTGGCGTAGCGAGTGACATTAATGTTGGTGGCGATGTTGGTGTCCATGGTGATCTAAATCTACTTGGTGACTTTGTCATTTCAGGTAAATTCAAAACCACGAATGTATCACTTGTTCCTGATGCCGCTTCACCGTTTTCAACTCTACCGCTAACTACGATTCACAATGAAAGTACGATTCTATCACTGAATAAAAATGTTGGTGTTGGTTACATTTACGAATCCGCTGCTGTTGTTTCTGTACCTTCGCTTGTAACGACAAACTCTGTTGTTTACTATGCTACTAACAGTGGCTCAACGTGGACTGCGCTTGCGATGTCCGGCGATGCTCTGAGTACATACAACAGCACATACAGTGATCGCGTAATCGTGATTAATCAACTTGTTGTAAGTAAATGGTCAGGTAAGATTTGGCTTGCTGGTGCACTAACTAAGACTGGTTCGAGCGTTGGTGTTGTCTTCAGTGGTGATCTTAACAACGGAATTGATACTCTCTACACGGTTGGTAGCGATGGCGAGGTAAGTACTTGCAGTCACATTGCGGTTGCTACTGATGACAACAACGTGACTGTGATTCACAAGATTGATTCAATTGGTTCACTTTACTACATGAACATTACAACGTCTCCGACATTTAATCTTGTATCGAGTGGAAGCTTTGTATCTGTTGCGTGGCTTCAGGGTCTTGGTAAATTTGTTGCTACACGTACTAACACATCATCTATTTACTGCTCAACGGATTCCACTGGTTCAGTTTGGGTGAATGGTACGACTCCTTCGGGTGTTGCTCCTCACTCTGTAGTATATAACACAACAATCAATCTTGCGGTTGCTGTTGGTTCTACGTTTATCTGGTATTCAACGAATGGTGTAACATGGACAAACTGTAACTACGCGTCACTATCAGGTGGTGATGTATTCAATGTTGTTGTGAACTCACCTGTGAGTGGTCTAATTGCTGTGTATCCTAACTACAACAACACATCTAAGCAGCTATTCTATTCAACTGATGCGATTAACTGGATGACTGTAGCTATTACTGAAACATTTGGTTACACTGTCCCTCAAACAAGTTCGTCTGCGTTCGGTGCATCTAACTATGCGTATGCAATTGGTTTCAATGGTTCGCTAGATGTTCTTCAGAAGATTGGTCCCATCACATCAGCTACAATGATCTATGAGATTGATGTTGAGTCTGGATACATGAAGAATGAATCAGCTCTTGGTTATCAATGGTACAATAACTCAACTGATACAACATTTGGTGATAAGCTTATGGAGCTTACAACGGATAATCTTCGCGTTGAGACTATTGTTGATGTAAGCAACACAACCAATTCAACTTCAACAAATACCGGCTCCATTGTAACTGAAGGTGGTGTTGGTATTGCAAAGGATCTAAATGTTGGCGCGAATGCTTCTATTGGCGGAAGTCTATCAATTGCTGGTTCTGTATCTCAATCAGGTTCATTTAATGTTTCGGATGCTACTGACTCACTATCAACTTTTACTGGTGCGATCACTACTGCCGGTGGTGTAGGTATTGCTAAGCAACTCCGCGTTGGTGGTGCGGTAACTCTCAGCAGTGGTCTATCAGTTGGTGGCACTTCGTCTCTCACTGGATCTGTTAGTGTGCTGAGTTCAACTGATTCTCAATCGGTTTCAACTGGTTCACTTGTAACCGCGGGTGGTGTTGGCATTGCTAAATCACTATTTGTTGGTGACAGTGTCAGTGTCGGCGCGGATGTTACAATTACTGGTGATATCATGCAATCAGGTATTATTAGCAATACTAACGCAACTGAATCATCGTCAACTACATCAGGTTCAATCGTAACGAGCGGTGGTGTTGGTATTGCTAAATCAATTAACGTTGGCAATGCTGCTACAATTGGAAGCACACTTGATGTGACTGGCCAATCAACTCTACGTGGTTCAACTTCTATTACGAACTCAACGGATTCAACTTCGCCTACGTCTGGTTCACTTATTGTATCGGGTGGTGTTGGCATTGCAAAGAGTCTAAGTGTTGGCGCTAATATGCAACTTGGTGCAAACATGAGCGTTACTGGAACATCAACTCTTAGTGGCGATGTCAGCGTAAGTAGTGTCACTGATTCATCGTCATCTACAACTGGTTCATTTGTCACTGCTGGTGGTGTTGGTATTGCAAAGAATATCAATGTTGGTGCGGATGCGAGTATTGGTGGAACAATGGCGGTGACTGGCGAGACTACACTACTCAACACTACTGATGCTCTATCTGCTACAACTGGTTCGTTTACTACAGCCGGTGGTGTGGGTATTGCTAAGAAGCTTTACGTTGGGTCTGGTATTTATGGTACTATTCAAACTGCCGCTCAGCCGAACATTTCATCAGTAACTGTTCTAAACATTACTGGCGCTAATGGTGTTGATGCTGGCCTATCACTTAATGGTCAGCTTGTAACTGCAAACACAACTGAGCTCAATTATCTTGATGGTTCACTCCCCGGTGTTGCTGTGGCGAGTAAGGCTCTTGTATTTGATGTGAATAAAGATATTAGTGGCATTCATGCGCTCACTGCGGATGAACTTACGGGTACTATCCAAACTGCGTCTCAGCCTCTAATCACATCAGTAAGTACGCTAAACATTGTGAATCACGATGGTCTTGAGTCAGGTCTCAGTCTTGGTGGTACGCTTCTTCTTGCGACGGCGGAACAGCTGAATGCGCTTGTTGATGGAACGAGTGATTCTACGTTTGATAATGCTACCGTCACAAACAATCTAATTCTAAGTGGAGCTAACGGTGTTGACACTGGACTTGTAATTGGAACAACTCTTGTGACGGCAACTGGTACGGAGCTCAACTATGTTGACACTACTCAAGGTGTTGCTGAGCCGTCAAAGGCTCTCGTGCTGAACTCAGACAGTGATATTAGCGGCATTAATTCACTTTCGGCTTCTCAACTATCAGGAACAATCCAAACTGCTGCTCAGCCGTACATTACAAGTGTGACTACTCTAAACATTACGGGTCACAATGGATCAAGTGCTGGTCTATCACTGAATGGTGTTCTTGTCACATCAACTGCTGATGAACTAAACTATCTTGATACAACTGCCGGATCAGCTCAAGCTTCAAAGGCTCTTGTATTTGATTCGAGTAAGAATATCAGTGGTATCAACTCACTCAGTGCAACAAGTCTAACTGGCACACTTCAAACTGCATCGCAACCAAACATTACTCAAGTTGGTAATCTCATTAGTCTGACGGTTGATGGTGAACTTACTATTGGCTCAACTGTGCTATCAGAGTCTGATCTTCTAAAGATGGATGGTATTACAAATGGTACAGCCGCGGCTGACAAGGCGCTTGTGCTTGATTCGAATAAGAATATTAATGGTATAAACAATCTTGGCGTATCTTCAATCGCTATTGGTTCGCCGAGTAACACTGAGCTACCTCTCGAAATTGGTACTGTTGCATATCAGTTTAACGGTCAATATGCATACACGAATGGTTCAAATGCTCATGGTATGATTGAAGCTGGTATGGGTACGCTCTCTAACTATTCACTTCGTACCGATGGTAAGATTCTTGTAACCGGTGAGGTTCAAGTAACATCAGACAAACGTCTTAAGACAAACATTACTCCAATCAGTCTTGATGTTGCTAAACAATTTGTTATGGAATCAAAACCGATTCGTTTCAACTGGAAGAACGGCGACGATGTACCGGAGCTTGGGTTTATTGCTCAGGAAGTATACAAGATCAACTCAGATCTTGTCACGATCACTCCGCACCCTGGAATGGAAGAGATCATTGATGATGATGGGTTTGTCAACCCTGCTAATGCTAAATTTACATTAGCTACGGGTAAGATCATTCCGCTTCTCACAATGACAACTAAGGATCTCTATGATCAATGTAAAGATAAGGATGAGAAGATTAAACAGCTGGAGGATCGTCTTGCGAAGCTTGAAGACATTATCAGTCGCTTTGTGTAATTGAGTCTGTTTTGAATTCAGCTATCCACTCTTCACGTCATGAAGTGTCATTATAAAATTGAAACGATTCATCATAGATATAGCAATCATGTCAATTGTTCTACCTATCAGCGTTTACGAAGACGACAAGTACAATGATCTACGAAGAGGATATCTTCTTCTCATTGGAACTTTAATCAATGAATACATCGTGGATGGAGATATCAATGATCACATCGACATGATTATTGATATTGAAAAGTCATGCTATGATCATTCAGTTGAGGTGGCTGAGTATGAATTACTTTCACCTGACTTTGAGATTGTATCATTTCAAAATCTCTATCGGACTAAAGTGATGCGAATCACAAAAAATTTAGATGTCAACTCTGAAGTTGGCGATGAACATCTTGCAACAAGTTTACTTGATGGAAGCATTGATCCAAAGATGGTGTCAAAGTTATCAAACAAAGATTTGTCTCCAATGCGGAATCAGAAATTAGTTGATGCACTCAATGATCGTCTAAATCAAAAGATCACTGTAAAGACTTCTTCATTATACCGGTGCCGTCAATGCGGCAAACGTGAAACAACGGTTCGTAGCGCTCAGTTGCGGGCACTTGATGAAGGTCAATCAATCTTGATCCAATGTCAGTTCTGTCATTACAGATGGATCATCTAACTTGATATTTTACGTGTCTTCAAACAAAACAAAAAAAATTATAAAGTGTGTCGTCTATGCTTAGCGCAATGCACATGTAATATTTTTTTGCATTTTATAATCATCAAATCAATTGCATGACATAATGATTGATTTGATTTAGACGCTATTTTCATCTCAATCATATTGTAACATTTCATATGCGATTGATAGTTGAGTAGAAGTAGCATATTAGATAAACGTTCAATGCATGAATGGCTAAAGTTACATTTTGTATATTCTTCTTTGATGCGATGAAGCTCCGCATAATATTTTTTTACTCTACGACGATATTTTAATGTTTGATATTGCGAGCATGAGATTGTGTACAACTGCGAGATCAACTCATTCATGATTGTATATTTATGGTTATGGTTGTTTCGTTTTTTATATAACTATCTTTGAAGCATGTGAAACCGCTCACGCGTCGTATGAGCACCAAAATTGAAAAGGGTATAATCTAATATACCATTAGGGTGTGGAGTCAAGCCGCGTTCAGTTCAATTGAAACACAAGATGTCTTCTTCCAAAGTTGCTGATCAGTTCAAGTCTTTGAGTGAGATTGAACATATATTGACGCGACCTGATATGTACATTGGATCATGTCAATCAATTGAGACTGATATGTTTGTAGCCGAAGGCGAAGGTAAAGATATCCAAATTGTGAAAAAGAAAATGATTCACAATTCAGGTCTGATGCGTCTGTATGAAGAAATATTACTGAACGCATTTGACAACACGGTTCGTGAAGATACTGGATGCAACGAGATTTACGTTGAGATTAATCAACCTGATGGCATCATCTCGATCATGAATAATGGTCAAGGTATTCCTATCGTTGTTAAAGAAGAACTGAATTGTTACATTCCGGAGATGATCTTTGGTATGCTTCGTACTGGAAGCAACTATGATGAAACAAAAGAACGTATCACTGGTGGTATGAATGGACTGGGCGCGAAGCTAGCAAACATATTCTCACGTGAATTCGTTGTTGATACGGTTGATTCAACCACAAAGAAACACTATGTTCAAAGATGGAAAAACAACATGAGCGATAAGCAAGCTCCGGTGATCAAGAGTTCACGCAAGAAACCTTATACGAAGATTTCATTTCAGCCTGACTTAAAATATTTTGGTATGGAAGGATTGTCCGATGACATCGTGATGTTAATGAAGAAACGACTTATTGACATTGGCTATGCAACAAAGTCAAATGTGAAAACCTATTACAACAATGTTCTAATCTCTATTAAGAAGCCTGAAGAGTATATGAAACTCTATAGTCACCCTGAAGGAGAGAAGTTCATCGTTGATGATATGCAAGATCGTTGGTCAGTTGGAGTTATTCTATCAAACGATGGATTTCAACATGCATCATTTGTAAATGGCATTCACACTTCTATTGGTGGATCACATGTTGATCATGTGGTAAATCAAATTACAAAGGAGATCATTGACAAGCTCAAGACAAAAAAGATTGAAGTGAAACCGTCTGATGTAAAGAACAAGATGTTTGTCTTTGTGAAATCAACTATTGTGAATCCGAAGTTTGAATCCCAAACCAAAGAATGCATGAAGATGAACGTTGCTAACTTTGGAAGTAAGTTTGTCATGACTGAACCATTTCGTAAGAAGATTCTCTCATCATCAATACTGAAGAGCATGACTCAAGTATCTGATACAAAGAAGTTGAAAGATCTGGCGAAGACAAATGGTTCAAAGACGAGTCGTCTCACTGATATGGATGCACTTGAAGATGCAACATGGGCAGGTACTGCTAAGGGTCTTAAAGCAAAGTTAATTTTAACTGAGGGTCTATCAGCAAGAACATTTGCAATGAGCGCATTAAATGTTATTGGACGTGAATGTTATGGTGTCTATCCGCTTAAGGGTAAATTACTCAACGTTCGCAATGTCACTATCAAGCGTGTATCTGACAATGAAGAGATCAAGAGCATTGTAAAGATTCTTGGATTGAAGTATGATCTAAAGTATGATACAGATGCTGAGTTGAACACACTACGTTATGGTGGCGTTATTTCATTGACCGACAGTGATGTAGACGGATATCATATCAGTGGATTGATCATCAACTACTTTCACTACTTTTGGCCTTCATTGATTGAAAAAGGTTATCTTAGCTTTTGCATCACACCAATTGTAAAAGTTTACAAAGGTAAAGACATTCTTCAGTTCTATACTTTGAACAGCTACGAAGAATGGCTTCGCTCTGCAAAAGGTCAGTTCAGAACAAAATACTTTAAGGGTCTAGGCACATCAACCGCAGCAGAAGCGCGTGAAGCTCTTAAAGATATTGATCAGAAGCTAATTAAGTTTCATAGAGATGCTGAATGCGATGAGCACGTATCATTGGCATTTAATAACAAACGCGCGGATGATCGTAAGGAGTGGTTGATTGAGAGATACAATCCTGAGAGTAGCATTGATCGTAGTAATCGTGATGTGACAGTAAGTGACTTTATCAACTATGAATTAAGTCATTTCAGTACGTATGATTGCGCACGTTCTATTCCAAACATCATGGATGGTCTTAAACCTTCTCAACGAAAGATTATTCATGTTGCAATGAAGCATATTGTGAAGAATGAAATGAAGGTGGGGCAACTTGGACCAAAGGTTAGTGAGCTCACTGATTATCATCATGGAGAACAATCACTGATGGGAGCAATCATTGGATTAGCTCAGGACTATGTCGGATCAAACAATATCAATCTATTGCTACCTCTTGGTGGCTTTGGGAGTCGTCTTGCTGGTGGCTCTGATGCTGCATCACCGCGATACATCTTCACGAAGGTGAATCCAATTGCAACAAAGTTGTTTGATCAGAAAGATTCATGCTTACTAAAATATCTTGAAAGTGATGGAAGTACGATTGAACCTGAATGGTTTGCTCCTGTTCTACCAATGATTCTTATCAATGGAACTCTTGGCATTGGAACAGGATTCAGCACAACTGTGCTTCAATACAATCCTAAGGATATTGCTGAGTATATCAAATGTATGCTTCGAGGAAAGAAAACTAATCTGAAGCTGATGCCATGGTATCGTGGGTTCACTGGTAAGATTGTAAGAGAGTCTGAAGGTAAATACATTACATACGCGGTATGGGCGTTTGATGACAAAAGCAAATGTCTTCATGTGAAAGACCTACCAATCAACGTATGGACTGACAACTATAAATCAATATGTGAGAAGATGCTCAGTGAGAGTGACACTCCGCTTCAAGATATTATCTATGGAAACACAGATACCATTGTTGATATCAAGTTTATCTTCAAAGCAAGCGAATACGCAAAATTCAAGAAGATGGATGATAATGAGATTGTAAAACTATTCAAGCTCAGTTCAAAACTCAGCGCAACGAATATGTATTTGTTCAATGCTGAAGGACGAATGCAGAAGTTTACAAGTATCTACTCAATCATTGATTACTTCTATCATGTTCGTTTTGATTTATATGTCAAGCGCAAAGAGGCTATGATTGAGCAACTACTTTATGAGATGCTTATTCTACGCAACAAATCAAAGTTTATCAAATTCGTAAAAGAAGGGAAGATCGCTCAACGAACCATGACGGATGAATCTCTTCTGAAGGTTCTTAAAATCAACTTTGATGAAGATCCTCGCGCTCAAGGTAATGCAATCAATAAGTATGACTATCTCGTGTCTATGACATACAAATCTTTCACTAATGAGAATGCCAACAGAATGAATCAGCTGGTGATTGATAAGCAAGATGAGATTGATACATTGCAAGCTACCACACCTGAAGATATGTGGATCACTGATATTGATTCAGTGATTGGAATGCTATAGAAATATAATCTATTACACGCATTCGACATTTTTTTATTTATACAAAATTGACGAAGCATTTTATAAAATATACAATGTGCTACTACATACTACACATCCCATCTGGCCGTCATTTCATGCGTCCAACATGGACGACGGCTCAAAACGTGATTGATGACATTTCAGAGATTGGTGAACTTTACAATATTGTGTATCTTAGTGAGTTGCTTCTTTGCGCCTCAGTAAATCATATAAGTTGACGAAACATACAAAAGTATGATACCAACTTAGGTATGGTTACTGTTTTGTATTCGAGTCATACTCAATCATTACTGATTGAATATGACATCTCAGAGTAGGCTTCTCTGACAACATGGAGCACATTGCTCCATGAGAGTAATTTCTCATTCATCAAGTAAATGTTACGAGCAGCATTTACATCTCGATCAAGAATATAGTTACATGACTTGCATGTATAAGTTTTTTTAGCTTTCACTTTGCGGTTGAGTCTCCCGCAGCTTGAACATGTCTGTGTTGTAAAGTACTCTCCACAATCTATAACACGACCACCACTTCTTCCCATCTTGTACTTTAGTAACATCTTAAACCGATAATGAGACCATGTGAGCATTCTTCTTGAAGTCTTACATGAAATCCGTTTTTGTTTAGACGTTAGCTTTGATGTTTCAAATGCTGGTAGTAACACTTCATTGTAGTTTTCAGACAACCACTTTGAAGTCTTCTGATGCATATCGTTCACCATTGCTTTAATGCGCTGAAACGTATTATATATCTTTTTGCGTAAACGATTTCGCTTACGCTTAGATTTTTCTTTTGTTAGTACTGATTTCATTCGATCAATGATCAAACACCTCATGAATATTTC
>JACCDQ010271467.1_pt1 | contig 31096 bp, 24 predicted proteins | sample 7446031 | NCBI WGS metagenome assembly JACCDQ01 (sample SAMN15323442, study PRJNA562643) | freshwater metagenome | isolation source: river surface water | place: USA:Blue River Watershed | collected 2017-08-17 | reverse complement strand
GGTGTTCTTTTTGCTTCTTCAGCAGTTTCAGCAAAGTTTCTTCCCATAAAACGTTTGATAGAAGCAATCGTTTTAGTTGGATTTGTTACTGCTTGTCTTTTAGCAGGATCTCCCACTTTAATTTCACCACCTTCAACAAAAGCAATGATAGAAGGAGTTGTTCTTTTTCCCTCTGAATTAGGAATAACTACTGCTTCTTGACCTTCCATTACAGAAACGCAAGAGTTAGTGGTACCTAAGTCAATTCCGATGATTTTACCCATTTTTGATTATATTTAATTTAATTAGATATTCGTTTTAATAACTCGAAGTGCATAAGTCAATCTTTGTGCCAAGTCCCTGACAGTATAGAAATTGTCAGTTTTCAGCCCAACTGACGTAAAAACGGCTGACAAGATGGCATTTTGTACTACATTTGATTCAGATATTTAATTAAATCCTATTGATCAACTCGAAAATTAGATTTGTGATTTGTAAAGTATTTTATATATTTTTGAGAGATTTTCTAACTAAAAAATCAAAAAATTTAATAGTTAGGTAAAATTAAATTCAGACAGAATTATGAAGTTTGTGATATTAGTAATAGTTTTTTTCGCGTTTTTCTTTTTCAAATTATACAAAGCCAAAATAAAAGGTGTAATTGGAGAAAAAAATATTTCCTCAATATTATATTTTTTAAATAAATCTAAATGTAAAGTCATTAATAATGTTGTATTAAAAAAAGGATATAAAACCTCCCAAATTGACCATATTGTGATTTCTGATTTTGGAATATTTGTTATAGAAACAAAAAATTACAAAGGTTTGATTTTCGGTAATGAAAATTCAGAATATTGGAATCAAATTATATTTAAGAGAAAAGAGAAGTTTTACAACCCAATAAAACAAAATTTGGGACATATAAACGCTTTGAAAAACTGTCTTAATCAATACCCTAACATAAAATATATACCCGTAATAGTTTTTACTTCAAAATCAAAAATAAAAGTTAATTCAACTACTGCTGTAATAAATTCACATCAGCTCATAGATACAATAAAAAAATACAATGAAATAAATCTTACCGAAACTGATAAAGAGAATGTTTTTCAAAAAATAACAGAATCAAATCTAATTGATAGATATGACAAAAATGAGCATATAAAATCTATTAAAAAAACCATACAAGAACGAGAAAACTCTGTTCAAAAAAGTATATGTCCTCGATGTGGCAAAAAATTAGTGTTAAGAATCGGAAAATTTGGAGAGTTCTTAGGATGTACATCTTATCCTCAATGTAAATTTATTAAAAACATTTAATCTTAATGAATTTCACTTGCTCCACCAATTCTCTCAACTTTGAGAAATCTTAATTAGTCTAAAACCCTGATAAAAAATGAAACAACTTTTAATTGCACTACTAACACTATCTATGGTATGTGCTGCAACAGCCCAACAGCAGAAAGCGATTCATATCAATTCTATACCGCATGCATTGCGATGGGAAAACACCCCTTTGTTCTATTCTTTAGACAATAATGAACTGGTAATTGTCGCCGGAGAAAAAACAGATATGTTTAGGGATCCAAATGTAACCTACAATACTGATAATGCTCCAAAGTTACTATTTAAAGCAGATGAAGATTTTATTCTCTCTACTTGTATTGAACATTCTTTTACCAACAAATGGGATGGTGGTGCAATCATCCTAAAAAGCGATAATCTTAACTGGATTAAATTTTGTTTTGAAAAAGACTATACGGGAGCTAAAAGAGTGGTAAGTGTTGTTACAAAAAATATTTCTGATGATTGTAATTCTGTAGAAATTAGTGCTAATAAAGTTTTTTATAAAGTCGCCAAAGCTGCTAATGTGATCACTCTTTATTATTCAACCAATGGATTAAATTGGTTCTTAGTAAGGCATTTACAATTTGATGTAAAAACAGGATTTGAAGTAGGCTTTTTGGCACAATCACCTGTGGGATCAAAATGCGAAGTGCGATTTTCAAACATTCAATACCAGGCAAAAAAAATACAAGACCCGTATATAGGAGAATAAAACACCTTTTGATAGCCCGTTAACAGTTTTATAAAGTAGGTTGTAAAAGAGTTATTGGCTGTATTAATAACGCATCAAAATAAACTCAACCATATTTTGAAGAACTAAACCAAAAAAATTATGAAACATTTAAGATAAAAGCATCTAAATATAATCTAAGTTTGAAGCTCTTGAGAATAATTAAATCTCAACTTTAGCTTATGATTAAATTAATTAATGTGATTATATTTGGGTTAGCTTTAATTAGCATGCCTTTATTTGCTAATAGTAACTATAAAATATTACTTATAGAAAAAACAAATCCGAAATCTGAATCGGTTAACGAAAAAAATACCACTTTAAAAAAATGGGAAGCTTCGTCTGATGGCATCCAATACAAAAAATGGAAAACCTCAACTGAAGGTAAAAAAGTACAGGGCAGCTATGAAAAAATTAAAAAAAACATCCTGTCTTTTTCTCCAATGAATGCAAAGGTAATCTCTGTTACGTACCAACGTCCCAACTCAAAAGTATCAGGTTCAAAATGGCTAATTGTCCAAATTCAAGGAGAACAGTATATGATGCAATACGTCCTCAAAGATTTTGTAAAATTGAAAAGCATAAAAATAAACGACAAAATAATAGTAAAAAGTCATAGCGCCGGGCTTTCACCTAATCATCCCTATTTAATTTTATCCGGAGATTATATTGCCAAAAACAATACCGTCCTTTTCAAACGTGATCTAAATAAAAATAACCGTTGTTAATAAATCGTTCTTTCATCTTATTGAACTAAATTTAAATATAAACAAACTATAGCAAACCCTATTTTTTTTGTTATGACTTCAGTTTGAATTCAACTAACTATATAACTTCAACAACTATGAAACATATCCTGTACTGTTTAACTCTAATTGCCATTAGCACTATTAGTACCGCCCAAAAAAGAGAGTTGTACCAAATCAAAACCTACAACCTGCAATCGGAAGCGCAATTGACCGTAACCGAAAACTTTTTAAAAGATGCCTATTTACCGGCTTTGAAAAAAATAGGAATTAAAGCCGTTGGAGTTTTTAAACCGAAAACATTTGCCGCCGATTCTATTAAAAAAATTGTAGTGGTAATTCCATTTGCATCCAGTAAGCAATTCTTACAATTAGAAAAAAAATTAGCCAAAGACGAGCAGTATTTAACCGTTGGCGCACCCTATTTGAACGCCGCTTACAACCAAGCGCCCTATGTGCGTATTGAATCCGTGCTTTTACAGGCCTTTACTGATCATCCGTTATTGACACTACCACAATTAAACAGTCCAAGAGAGAGTCGTGTATATGAATTGCGCAGTTACGAGTCGGCAACCGAAGCGATTTACCATAGAAAAGTGGATATGTTCAATGCTGGAGGCGAAATCAAATTGTTCCAGCGTCTGCAATTCAATGCCGTGTTTTATGGCGAAGTACTATCAGGTGGAAAAATGCCTAATCTAATGTATTTGACCACATTTGCTAATCAAGAAAGTAGAAACAATCATTGGAAAGCCTTTGTAGATTCGCCGGAGTGGAAATCCTTAATTGCGATGGACAAATACAAAAACACCATTTCGCACATGGATATTCTATTCTTGTACCCAACAGACTATTCGGATTATTAATTCAGTAATAAAGTTTTTTAATAAAAACCCCAAAAGCGATTTCGTTTTTGGGGTTTGTTTTTTTATTTAAATGCGTTCAACGAACGCTCAATAATTTCTAAACATTCATGAATTTGACTTTCGGTAATGACCAACGGCGGTGCTAAACGAATTTTGTTTCCGTGAGTTGGTTTGGCTAACAAGCCATTATCCCTGAATTTCAAGCAAATATCCCAAGCCAAATCTGAATCTTCATCGCTGTCAATTACAATCGCATTCAGCAATCCTTTCCCTCTAACCAATCGAATTAACGGATTTCGGGACGCAATTTCCTTCAATCCATGACGGAACACTTCGCCCAAATAAGCCGCGTTTTGTGCTAAATTCTCTTCTTTTACCACTTCCAAAGCAGCGACCGCGACCGCTGCGGCAATTGGGTTGCCACCAAAAGTCGAACCGTGTTGCCCTGGCTGAATCACATTCATAATCGCATTATTTGCCAACACTGCTGATACCGGATAAAATCCGCCCGAAAGCGCCTTTCCTAAAATCAAAATATCGGGTTTCACTTCCGGTTTGTTTTCACAGCCTTTTTTACATTCGCAATTGCCACAAGTCGCTAACAATCGACCTGTACGGGCAATTCCGGTTTGTACCTCATCGGCAATAAACAAAACATTATTGGCCTCACACAATGCTTTGGCTTGTGCCAAATAGCCTTCGCTAGGTACATACACTCCTGCCTCACCTTGAATGGGTTCCACTAAGAAACCCGCTATATTCTTGGAAGATGCCAAGGCTTTCGCCAAAGCGTCTACATCATCATAGGGTATTTTGATAAATCCATTGGTGAATGGTCCAAAATTCTTACGCGCCGACTCGTCATTGGAGAACGAAATAATAGTAGTTGTTCTTCCGTGGAAATTGTTCTCACAAACAATAATTTGAGCTTCATTTTCGGCAATTCCTTTTACTTCATAAGCCCATTTTCTACACAATTTCAAAGCCGTTTCTACCGCCTCTGCTCCGGTATTCATGGGTAAGACTTTATCAAAACCAAAATAATTAGTCACATATTCTTCATACGGCCCTAATTGGTCGTTAAAAAAAGCGCGAGACGTTAAGGTCAATTTTTGCGCTTGACGCATCATAGCATCGGCAATTTTAGGATGACAATGTCCTTGGTTCACGGCAGAATAGGCCGATAAAAAATCAAAATAACGTTTCCCATCTACATCCCAAACAAACACCCCTTCTCCTCGGTCTAAAACTACCGGCAACGGATGGTAATTGTGTGCTCCGTATTGATTTTCTTTGGCAATTAAAGCATCCGATGCTGTGGATAGATGCGTAGTATCATGACTCATAACCATTATTTTTAGATGTTATTTTGAAAAAAACAAATTTAGTCAATCCAAGCCACAAAAGGAAGTAAAATCTATTTTTAGTAGTTTGAAATTCATTAAAATCGTTTACATTTATGCCAAAAATACAATCATATGAAAAATTTCAAAGGAATATTTTTTGGGGCAATTCTGTTTTCAACGACTTTATTGGCACAATTACAACCCGTGCAATACAAAGATGAAGCTCAAATTTTAAACGGTTTAGCCATCAAACCCAATACATCAAGCACACAAAAACCGGGTATCTTAGTGCTTCCTGCTTGGAAAGGAATTGATGCACATGCTAAAACTACTGCTGAAAAACTATCAAAATTAGGTTATTATGCTTTCGTAGCCGATATTTATGGCGAAGGCAACTATCCTCAAACTACCACTGACGCAGCTAAGATGGCAGGGTTTTATAAAAAAAATATAGATTTGTATCACAAACGTATCAAATTGGCTTTGGCCCAATTAATACAATCGGGAGCTAATCCAGAAAACATTGCTGTAATTGGTTTTTGTTTTGGTGGAACTGGTGCTTTGGAAGCAGCGCGCGCTAACATGAATGTTAAAGGAGTGGTTTCTTTTCATGGTGGCTTAGGTAAAGACGCTGGTCGTGCCGTGAATCCAATTTCAACCAAAGTTTTGGCTTGCCATGGAGCAGATGATCCTTACGTTAGCAAAGAAGAAATTGCCGGTTTCCAACAAGAAATGCGCGATGCTAAAGCCGATTGGGAAATGATTTATTATGCTAATGCCGTGCATTCTTTCACTGATCCCGATGCTGGAAACGACAATTCTAAAGGAGCCGCTTACAACGAAAAAGCAGCAACACGTTCTTTTGAACACATGAAACTATTCTTAAACGAAGTTTTAAAAAAATAAATAGATTAACCTACATTAAATTAAAAATGAAAAAAGTACTTTTTCTTTCCCTAATCGCATTAGGGACTTCTTGTAAAAATGGAGCTTCTTTAGTATCGAGAAATACTACTGACCCGACAAAATACATGAAAACCATCACCCCAGAAGAGTTGAAAAAACACCTTTACATCATTGCTGCCGACTCAATGGAAGGTCGCGAAACAGGTTCTGCTGGTCAGAAAAAAGCAGGACGTTACCTGATTAGTCAATACGAAAAAAACCAAATCTCTTATCCTAAAGGGGCTGCTGATTTTTACCAACCTATTCCTGCTACTTTTTTAAATAATAAACGAAATAGAAATTTACCCAATTCAGAAAACATTTGGGCTTTTATTGAAGGTACCGAAAAACCAGAGGAAATAATCGTGATTTCTGCACATTATGATCACGTGGGAATAGAAAACGGTGAAATTTATAATGGTGCAGATGATGACGGGTCTGGGACTTCGGCTTTGCTTGAGATAGCACAAGCTTTTCAAATAGCAAAGAAAGAAGGACACGGACCAAAACGTTCCATTCTTTTTTTACATGTAACTGGTGAAGAGCACGGTTTATTGGGTTCTCGATACTATTCAGAAAATCCTCTTTTCCCTTTAGCTAATACCGTTGCGGATGTGAATATTGACATGATAGGCCGTCGTGACGAAATCCATCCTAACACTAACAATTATGTGTATATCATTGGTGCTAATCGTTTGTCTTCTGAATTGGATTTTGTTTGTTCCATTATGAATCAAAGATACGTAGGGCTTGATTTGGATTATCGTTTTAACGACCCGAAAGATCCCAACCGTTTTTATGAGCGTTCGGATCATTATAATTTTGCTAAACACGGAATTCCATCCGTATTTTTCTTTAATGGTGTCCATGCAGATTACCACAAAAAAACAGACGAACCAGACAAAATTGAATACGACGCTTTGGCAAAAAGAGCCCAAATGGCTTTTGTAACGGCTTGGGAATTAGCCAACCGAAAAGACCGAATTGTAGTGGATAAAAAATAAATGTAAATCCTGCAAGGTCTTTTTTGACCTTGTAGGTATTACAACTATTTATAATTATACCTACAAGGTTTTAAAACCTTGCAGGATAAAAAATAAATGTATCTTGTCAAAAACTGAGGGTGTCTAAAAACACAAAAATTGTCATTCCGTCCCGACGCTTCGGGATATTTCGGAATCTATGAAATAGTATCAAATTAATTATTTATAGAAACTGAAACAAGTTCAGTTTGACAAGAATAAGGCTTTTTAGACCCCCTCTTTTTTATTTTTCAACAACAATCTCTCTGTTGTTTCTGGACCATTCGCTCCAAGAACCCACATATAATTTAGGCATAGGCAAATCAGCAATAGCCATAGCTAAAAGCGTATGACAAGCGGTAACGCCCGATCCACAATGCACGACTCTGTTTTCTAACGGAGTAGTCCCAAACAATTTTTGATACTTTGTTTTCAATGCTTCAGGAGACAAAAAGAAACCTTCGGCGTCCAAATTAGTCGTAAACGGACTATTAGTCGCTCCCGGAATATGACCTGCAACCAAATCGATAGGTTCTGTTTCTCCTCTAAAACGTTGCGACTCGCGCACATCAATCACTACAAATTGTTCTTTTTGAATCATTTCATCCATACCTTGAAGATTAATTGTAGGCCATTGCCAATGTAGAATAGGATAGGATGGCACTTTATTCGGAATTTCGACTGCAGTAGTTGTTGGAAACCCCGCCTGAATCGCTGCTTGTATGCCACCACTCAAAACTTGTACTTTTTCGTGTCCAATGGAACGCAACATCCACCAAAAACGTGCCGCAGCATTGGAGCCGTTTTTATCATCATAGACCACTACCCATGTTTCGGGTGTGATACCTAAATCAGTGAGTGTTTTGGAAAACTGTTCCAACGTTGGCAACGGATGACGACCGCCAACAGTCACATCTTCTTTGATATTGGCCAATTGCGTATTGACATCAACAAACAAAGCCCCTTTTAGATGAGATTGTGTATAATTCTGAAAAGCAACCGGGCTATTCGTAGCATCCACCACTACTATTGCGTTGGATTGCACCGCATCGAGTAATTCGCTAGGAGTGATAATTGGGTTCATATTAATATAGAATTGAAGTATATAAACTTAGTTGTTTTATATAATACCAAACAATTAAATCTTTTTATTTCAAAATATAATAAAAAATTTCTTATGTTTGTAATGCCCTGTAACTGCAATAGAATCCAAATCAAATTCCATTACAGAAATTAAAAACACTTTTAAACTTTTATTAAAAATCTCTATCTGTAGAATTTTTATTAAAATTATAATAAAATATCTTAATAGAAATAAATCATTTAAAAACTAAAATTTATGAGACAAATCTGTATTTATTTTTTTATTGTATTCACAATTTTTACAATTAGTAGCTGTGAAAATAAAAAACAAATAACAAATCAATATTCTACAATAACAATTAAGGAACACAAAAAAATATATCAATCATTAAAACTTATTGATAGTTTTATGAAAATTAATAAGAGTGACATAGAGAAAAACACAGTGCTAAAGGAAAAATATGAAGCTTTATGTACAAATCAAATGTTGCCTTTAATCGATAAAAAAGGATTATATAATGATTTACCATTTGAATTGATGGCAACAGCTATGAACAATGGGAAAATTTATGGAAATTTTATATATGAAGACGAAAAATATTTTGTAAAAGTAACTTGTATTATTAAAAATTCACAACTTGAAAATCTTCAAGAAAACAATAAATATTTAATAAAATTTAATACTGCCAAATTTGAAAGCGGCGTATCTTTTGAAAATGAATTTTCAAAAATTGAACTACCCATAGTAAATGGTTATTTAAAATCATTTACTCCTCTAAAAAAATAAATTCAAAACGATTCTTATAAACTATTTTAAATGCTAAAATGAAACATTTTATATATCTAATTTTAGGCGGAGTTATCGGACTTTTATTTGGTGTAATTTTCGGATTCATATTTGACACTATGTATACTAAAAAATCAGAACTTGCAACAAAACAAACCATTCAAGTAATTATTTTTGGAGGATTAGGAACAATAGCTGGTGCTTCATTAGGTGCTAAAATTGCTTTTGAAGAGAAGGAAAAAAGGAAAAAAGAATTAGAATATCAAAAAAGTTTAATCGATACAAAATGCAACTTCTGCAATGAAAGTTTTCAATACTCTTCACTTGAATTTACAAATAAAAAATATTGCAATAGTTGTATCTCCAAAATTAAGCAAGATTATGTTTCAAAGTGCCTAGAAATTAATTCAATAGTAAAAGGAATTGAAGAATTAAAAAGACATTCTGCAATAAATAAAAGACTGGATAGAGTGGCTGAAATTGCAAAAAGTTTAGAACCCTATGAAAATATAGATCTTGATTTTATTTCAAAAAAACCATCAGAAATATTAAAAAGCACGATTGAATATCGTTTAAACCTAAGATAATAAACTAAATACTTTATAGCTTTTTCAATTACAGCCACAAAAAAAGCCTCGAATTACTTCGAAGCTTTTGTCTTTTGGGTGGATGATGGGGTTCGAACCCACGACCCTCGGCACCACAAACCGATGCTCTAACCAGCTGAGCTACAACCACCATTTGTATAACGGGTGCAAATATAGTACAAATGTTTGCTTTCGCAAAGAAAATGATAAAAAAAATATACCAATTTTAAATCAAATCCCCTAAACTATTGACAGCCAAATACCTTTCTACGGTAAAACCTTCGGCATGGTCTACTCCTACTAATCTTCCTAAATCTCTAGAGCGGTAATTTAAGCTTTCTAAAAAGTTTTTACTCGTTATAGGAGATTCTGGTTCTGTAGAATTAGGGTCATAAAATTGTGAACGGTAGGCTAAAATAGCCGCTACTTTTTGATCAGTAAAACCCGTAATATCCACCACAAAATCGGGTTTGAGGTCTTTCCATTGGATGTAATGATAGACTACTTTAGGTCGCCACGCATTTTGATTTTGACCGTCTAATTGCGTTTCAATCTTCATTAAACCCGATAAAAAACACGCATCCGAAACCAATTGACTTCCTTTGCCATGATCAATATGTCGGTCATCAATCGCATTACATAAAACAATCTCCGGTTGGTATTTACGAATCATTTTGATTACTTCCAATTGGTGCGCCTCATCATTAGCAAAAAAACCATCTCTAAAACGCAGATTTTCACGCACTGTAACACCTAAGATTTGAGCCGCAGCAGCTGCTTCTTGGTCACGCAAATCTGCTGACCCACGAGTACCTAATTCGCCACGAGTCAAATCGACAATTCCTACCGTTTTGCCTAAGGCAATTTCTTTCAAAATAGTCCCTGCACAACCTAATTCAACATCGTCTGGATGCGCTCCAAAAGCCAGTATATCTAATTTCATAGTCTTATTTGATATTGTTTTTTTGTAATTCTAAAGTATTCGTTTCATCGTCATGGACTTGTTCACACTCTCCTTCCACTCTTTTTCGGGAAGACTGTCTTTGGTAATACCACAACCCATATACAAATGCGCTTGATTCCCATGAATTTGCATACAGCGCAAATTTACGAACAAATCCGATGCAAACTCCCGATTTAATTCGCCCAAAAAACCGGTGTAAAAACTACGATTGTAATTTTCATTGGCTAGAATAAAAGCTTTTGAAATCGCTTTGGGTACACCACAAACCGCCGGAGTGGGATGCAACAATTGTATTGCTTTTTTCAAATCTAAAGCGTGTCCAAACACACCCGAAATATCCGTTTTGATATGCCAAAGACTTCCTGCTTTAACGCTATACGCCTCCGAAACTCGAATTTCGGCACTCACTTCCTTGAGTTTTGAAACAATATAATCGGTTACAAACTGTTGTTCTTCTTGTTCTTTTTGTGGCCAAATAACCTCCGCTGCTCCTGTATCTTTTTGCGTTCCCGCCAAAGCCATGGTTTCAAATGAATGAGCAGTTGCTTTAAGTAATTGTTCTGGACTTGCCCCTAGCCAAGTGCCTATTTTTGGATGGTAAAAACAATACACAAAAGCCGAACGATACTGTTGCACCAATTTTTGAAAAGTGGCAACCAAATCAAAATGAGTCAACTCTACACTTTCCCTTCGTGACAAAACCACTTTTTGAAATTCATTATTGTGTATGGCTTGAATCCCTTTACCTACTAAATCCTGAAAATTAATTTGTGCTGCTATATCAGCCTCCAAACCCGCTTCTTTTTGCGCAATAGTTTCAGAATTCGCTCTCCATTCTTCGCTCCATTGCTCGGAATTTTTTTCAGGAATGATGTAATTCTGACTTCCGTCAAAAGAAGCAAAAACAAACCCTTTTTCAGTGAAATCGTGTACTTCAAACAACGTATCATTTTGCTGAAACAAACCTAAAACGGTATCCGAATTCGGTTTGGAATAGACCACAAAAGGTAAATTTTGCTGTTGGTGAAGCACTATCTTATCGACTAATGAAATCATAGGAATGTTTTCTTATTATTCGATTTTACGTTTAGGCAACACCATATTCGTCAATTTGCAAAGCGAAATTAATTGGCCGTTTTCATCCACAATTCGGATTTCCCAAAGGTGAATACTTTTTCCTTTATGAACTATTTTAGCAGTTGCCGTAACGATTCCGTTGCGTTTTGCCTTCAAATGGTTGGCCGCAATCTCAATACCACGCACCTCAAACAAATCTGAATTAACAAACAACATCGATGCGGCACTACCTACACTTTCCGCCAAAGCTACCGAAGCTCCTCCGTGCAACAACCCCATAGGCTGATGAACCGAAGGATTCACAGGCATGGTTGCTACCAAGAAATCTTCGCCAGCATCTACATACTCAATGTTCAAGGTTCCCATCAAGGTGGTTTTTGCAAATCCGTTACAATAATCTAGTATCTTTTGTTTATCGAATGACATATTTAGGGTTTTGAAGATGTAAAAATAACCAAATTTATCGAAATCGAACAATACAAATGTCGTCCCTACGGGACTACCAAAATATCACCCCTACGGGGCTAATGGTATTGACTATAATTATTCTACCGAAATTTAACTACCGACATTTAACTCCTAGCGGAGTTGATTTAAGAATATAAATTAATCCCGTTAGGGATATTATTTCGGTAACATAAATAACAACAAGAGGAAATCCCGCTAGGGATGACATATACCGAAATCTAACTACTACGAAGCTATCAATCATAAAATAGAAATAATTAATCCCGTTAGGGATGTTATTTCGGTAACATAAATAACAACAAGAGAAAATCCCGCTAGGGATGACATATACCGAAATCTAACTACTACGAAGCTATCAATCATAAAATGGAAATAATTAATCCCGTTAGGGATGTTATTTCGGTAACATAAATAACAACAAGAGGAAATCCCGCTAGGGATGACATTTAAATTGGATCTTTGAATACATATCTTTCATCATACTCAATTTCAAAAGCGTTCAAAAAACCCAAATATTCTTCATTAAACGTTCTAGCTTGATGCTTTTTCTCTTGATTTTGGATGTACTTAATTACATTTTGAACGTGTGATTTAGAATACGAAAAAGCACCATACCCTTCCTGCCATTCAAACTTGACCTTTAAAAACTTTTTCTCATTAATCCATTTTGATGAATTCGCTTTAATATCTTGTATTAAATCAGAAACCGATTGTGATGGACGCATTCCTACCAAAATATGGACATGATCGGGCATTCCGTTTATAGCCAACAATTTATGATTATGCGCTTTGATTATTCCTGAAATATAGTAATACAACTCTTTTTTAAAGGAAGAATGAATGAGTCCGTTTCTGTATTTCACTGCAAATACAAATTGGAGGTGAATTTGGGTGTAGGTATTCGCCATAGATTTGGGTTGAATTGGGATTGGATATAAAGTTAAAAAATATGTTGTTATGGCATATGAAATTATTCGCTATTTTTACCAAAAAACTAATTCAATGCAACTGAATCGATTGTTATTACTTATCGGAATCTTATGTATGGCTTGTGCCTGCCGTTCTGATTTTGAAACCGTTGCAAGCAAAGGAAATTTAGTTTTTTCTCAAGACACTATTTTTTTAAACACCGTATTTAGTACCATTAGCTCAAGTACCTACCAACTGAAGGTATATAACAAGAGTAACGAAGACCTCTCTATTCCTTCCATTCAATTAGGCAAAGGACTGAATTCCAAATTCCGAATGACAGTGGACGGCATGTCGGGCAATCAAGGAAAAGTATTTCAGGATGTAAGGCTTTTAGCCAAAGATAGCCTCTATATTTTTATAGAAGCTACCGTTACTGCGGCAGATGCCAATTCTACCGATTTTTTATACACGGACCAAATCCAATTTGGAACTGGAACTCATCTTCAAAAAGTAGAATTGGTTACTTTAGTTAAAGATGCTATTTTCCTTTTTCCACAAAGGTTGGCCAACGGAAGTAAAGAAACAATACCTATTGGTAACAAATCTGTCGAAGGTTTTTATTTAGACGACAACGAACTCCATTTTACCAATCAAAAAGCGTATGTGATTTATGGATATGCTGGCGTTCCTTCGGGTAAAACAGCTGTTTTTGATGCGGGGGCTAGGGTTTATTTTCATGCTAATTCAGGACTGATAGTAGGCAACAATGCATCACTCCAAATAAACGGCAGCAGTTCTTCCACCAATCAATTGGAAAATGAAGTCATTTTTCTAGGTGACCGACTCCAATCTGACTATGCCGATGTACCTGGACAATGGGAAACCGTTTGGTTAAACGAAGGTGCTATTAATAACAATATCAATCACCTAACCATTAAAAATGCATCCATTGGATTGTTAATTCAAAATAACAATGGCAACAATGTAAGCATCAAAAACACACAAATTTACAATTCAACCCACTACGGAATTTTTGCCCAAAACGGAAAAATAACTGCTGAAAATGTGGTCATTAACAATGCTGGAGAAGCTGCTTTAGCTGGGGTATATGGCGGAAATTACACCTTTACACATTGTACTTTTAACAACAATTGGAGTAGTTCCAATCAAATGGCAGTGACGCTAAGCAATTTCAAATTAGGCGCCGTACCCGAAACGAATGCACTCAGTAAAGCGACTTTCAACAACTGCATTATTTATGGGGCTTACTCTAACGAATTGGATTTGAGCAAAAAAACAGGAGCTGCTTTTGAATACCAATTCAACAATTGCCTTATCAAAATGGATTCAAAATCGGCGGCAACCAATCCGTTGTACCAATTTACCACCGATGCTACCCATTACAACAGCATCCTCTTAAATCAAGACCCTAAATTTCAGAGTGTTTCAAAAAACAAACTCAATATTGATACCTCTTCGGCCGCTTTCGCAAAAGGAAATTCCACTTATTTAATTCCGCAAGATATTACAGGAACCAACCGAACTTTACCTCCAGATTTGGGTGCTTACCAAAGCAAACCTTTTGTTAACTAATTTTTCATAAGTCTTTGCTTTTGTTACTTGCTCGAACTATTTATTTAAACTAAATTTGCACTGCAATACAACAAACTCAATACAATGATTCATTTCTTTGAAAACCAAAGTAAAACTGTTTTTGCCGTTCAAACGCAAAACATAATTTCGGCTGAAGACATTTCAAAACTAAACTGGCTTTTTGCCGACGCGCATAAAATCGAAAAATCCGTACTAGCGGATTTTTTTGTTGGTCCACGCGCCACTATGATTACGCCTTGGAGTACCAATGCCGTTGAAATTACTCAAAATATGGGGATTTCAGGAATCATTCGAATTGAAGAATTTCATCCTGCTTCGGAAGATTTCACTGATTTCGACCCGATGCTTTCGCAAAAATACAGCGAACTAAACCAAGATATTTTTACCATCAATATTCAGCCAGAACCTATTTTGGAAATTGAAGATATTGATGCCTATAATAAAACAGAAGGTTTGGCTTTAAGCCAAGAAGAAGTAACCTACTTAGATAATTTAGCAACTAAATTAGGTCGTAAATTAACCGATTCTGAAATTTTTGCTTTTTCGCAAGCCAATTCAGAACACTGTCGCCACAAGATTTTCAACGGAACATTTGTTATTGATGGCCAAGAAAAAGAGACTTCTTTATTCAAATTAATCAAGAAAACATCTCAAGAAAATCCAAACGATATTGTTTCGGCTTACAAAGACAATGTGGCTTTTCTTAAAGGACCAAAAGTGCAGCAATTTGCACCTAAAACAGCCGATAAACCAGATTTTTACGAAGTAAAAGAATTCGATTCAGTTATTTCATTAAAAGCCGAAACGCACAACTTCCCTACTACTGTGGAGCCTTTTAACGGAGCAGCAACGGGTTCAGGAGGTGAAATTCGTGACCGTTTGGCAGGAGGCCAAGGTTCGTTGCCTTTGGCGGGAACTGCGGTGTACATGACTTCCTACTCTCGATTGGAAGAAAATAGAAAGTGGGAAAAAGGTGTTGCCGAAAGAAAATGGTTGTACCAAACTCCGATGGATATTTTAATCAAAGCATCGAATGGTGCATCTGATTTTGGAAACAAATTTGGACAACCCCTAATTACCGGTTCTGTGTTAACTTTTGAACACCAAGAAACTTCGAGTACCTCAGTTTCCAATTTGAGTACCTCAGCTGTAGATAGTAGAAAATTGGGTTACGATAAAGTCATCATGCAAGCGGGTGGAATTGGTTACGGAAAATTAGATCAAGCAATAAAACACAAACCTTCAGCAGGCGATAAAATCGTTATTTTAGGTGGTGAAAATTATAGAATTGGAATGGGTGGAGCTGCGGTTTCTTCTGCAGATACAGGCGCTTTTGGTTCAGGAATTGAATTGAATGCCATCCAACGTTCGAATCCAGAAATGCAAAAACGTGCTGCCAATGCCATTCGGGGTTTGGTAGAAAGTGATACTAATCCTATCGTTTCGATTCACGATCACGGTGCAGGTGGACACTTGAACTGTCTTTCAGAATTAGTAGAAGAAACTGGTGGTTTGATTGATTTAGATCAATTGCCAGTGGGCGACCCAACGCTTTCTGCTAAAGAAATTATTGGCAACGAATCTCAAGAAAGAATGGGATTAGTTATTGGTCAAAAAGATATTGATACCTTACAACGCATTGCCGACAGAGAGCGTTCTCCAATGTACCAAGTAGGTGATGTAACTAACGACCACCGTTTTACTTTCGAATCAAAAACTACTGGGGTTAAACCAATGGATTATGCTTTGGAAGATTTCTTTGGAAGTTCGCCAAAAACCATAATGACTGATAAAACAGTTACTTACAATTATAAAGATGTTCAATACGATGCGACTCTATTTACTTCCTATTTAAAAGAAGTGCTGCAATTGGAAGCCGTAGCTTCTAAAGACTGGTTGACGAATAAAGTCGATCGTTGTGTGGGTGGGAAAGTAGCCAAGCAACAATGTGTTGGGCCTTTGCAACTGCCTTTAAACAATTGCGGAGTAATGGCTTTGGATTATAATGGAAAAGAAGGAATTGCTACTTCAATTGGGCACGCTCCTATTGCAGCCTTGATTGATCCAGTAGCTGGAAGTAGAAATGCCATTGCCGAATCTTTATCCAATATTATTTGGGCGCCAATCAAAGACGGATTGAAAGGTGTTTCTCTTTCTGCCAACTGGATGTGGGCGTGTAAAAATGAAGGAGAAGATGCACGTTTGTACGCAGCAGTGGAAGGATGTTCTGATTTTGCAATCGAATTAGGAATCAATATTCCAACTGGGAAAGATTCGCTTTCGATGAAACAAAAATACCCTAATGACGAAGTAATCGCACCAGGAACTGTTATCATTTCGGCAGCTGGAAATTGTACTGATATTAGAAAAGTAGTTGAACCAGTATTGAGATTCCCAAGCGAGGGAATGGCAGCTGGCTCTATCTATTACATCAATTTATCACAAGATGAATTCCAATTAGGTGGTTCTTCTTTTGCGCAGATTTTAAATACTATTGGTTCTGAAACTTCAACTATTAAAGATGCTACTTTCTTCAAAAAAGCGTTCAACACCATTCAGGAATTAATTGGTGACAACCAAATCATAGCGGGTCACGATATTGGAAGTGGTGGTTTAATCACTACGTTATTAGAACTATGTTTTGCCGATGTGAATTTAGGAGCGCAATTGGATTTTAGTGCTTTTGGAGAAAAAGATTTGGTTAAAATCCTTTTTGCTGAAAATATCGGATTGGTGTTGCAAGCCAAATCAGATGCTGAAGTTGAAGCAAAATTGAAAGCTAATCAAATTGAGTTCTTTAAAATAGGAAACGTAACCGATACCGCTACTTTAGAAATCGCTGATTGGAAATTAGACATCGCTGAATACCGCGATATTTGGTCCAAAACTTCCTTTTTGTTAGACCAAAAACAGTCAAAAAACGGTACCGCAAAAGAGCGTTTTGATAATTATAAAAATCAACCATTACAATTTAGTTTTCCAACCCATTTTACAGGAAAAAAACCAGTTATTGACGCTAGCAAACCACGTCCTAAAGCAGCTATTATTCGCGAAAAAGGAAGTAATTCGGAGCGCGAAATGGCCAATGCAATGTACCTAGCTGGATTTGATGTAAAAGACGTTCACATGACCGATTTGATTTCGGGTCGTGAAACTTTAGAAGACATTCAATTTATTGGAGCGGTGGGTGGTTTCTCTAACTCTGATGTATTGGGATCAGCCAAAGGTTGGGCGGGTGCCTTTTTATACAATGAAAAAGCAAAAACAGCTTTAACTAATTTCTATAAAAGAGAAGACACTTTGTCTGTTGGAATTTGTAACGGATGCCAGTTATTGATGGAATTGGAATTAATCAATCCAGAACACGAAGTACACGGAAAGATGCACCACAATAACAGTCACAAACACGAAAGTATCTTTACTTCAGTACAAGTACAAGAAAACAATTCGGTGATGCTGTCTAGTTTAGCAGGAAGTACTTTAGGAGTTTGGGTCTCTCACGGTGAAGGAAAGTTCAATCTACCTTTAGAGGAAGAAAAGTATAACATCGTAGCCAAATACGGTTATGAAGGTTATCCTGCTAATCCAAACGGTTCTGATTACAATACCGCTATGCTATGTGATGCAACAGGTCGTCACTTAGTAATGATGCCACATATTGAGCGTTCTATTTTCCAATGGAACTGGGCGCATTATCCAAAAGACAGAAACGATGAAGTGTCTCCTTGGGAAGAAGCTTTTGTCAATGCCAGAAAATGGATTGAGAATAGATAAAAAAAGCGACCAATCGGTCGCTTTTTTCATTCATTGTCTATCGAGAATGTTCTCCCAATTTTTTATCCATTATTCTCGCCATATAATCTTGTAGATAAGCTTTGCATTTTAATTCGATTACATTCATTTCGGTATTCCTTTTAGCAATTAAATTACGTTTTAAGTCTTTATCATTTTTATCATAAAAGCCAACCACTTTATTGCCGTCAAATGTACAGATATAATTGCCACTCATAAATTGGTATAAATTCGAAGAATAACGAATTACAAAGGGCTGTATTTTAGTATCTCCTACTAAACTTCTACCCCAACTTCTAAATGGTTTTTCATACCCAATAATATCTAAAATAGTTGGATATAAATCGATTTGTTGCGCATAGTCTTTGTAAACTCCTTTTATTTTAGAATTTGGTTTATAAATTAGCATCGCCACCAGATTTTTATTCATCTCTTTTTTATAAACATCATAATAAATAGTATTTCCATGATCACCTACAAAAATAAAAATAGTATTGTTAAACCATGGCTCTTTTTTAGCTGACTTGAAAAACTGCTTCAAAGCATAATCTGTATATCCAATGCACCGATGAATATTTACATTCCCTTTAGGAAATTTGTCTTTATACTTTTCGGGAACTTGATACGGTTCATGCGAAGAAACAGAGAATAATGTCGCTAAAAAAGGTTGTTTTTGCTTGCTTACTGTAGTGTTGAAATATTGAAAAAAAGGTTCATCCCAAATCCCCCACACACCATCAAAATCGGCATCATTATTATATTCGTTTTTTCCGTAATAATGATCAAAGCCTAAAATATTGGCATACCCTAAGAATCCCATCGAACCATTTGGCGCACCATGAAAAAAAGAAGTCGTATAGCCTTCACTTTTTAACTTAGATACTAAAGATTCTGTTTTTTGTTTCGGATAGGGAGATGAAGTAAAAGCATCTTTAAAAGACGGTATTCCTGCTAACACAGACGACATAGCATGAATCGATTTATATCCGTTAGCATAAGCATTAGTAAAAATCAAACTATGCTGTGCTAAGGAGTCTACAAAAGGTGTATACCCCTTATAATTAGGAATTTTTGTATTTTTATTAAATGACCCAAAGTATTCTTTCGCATTGCTCTCTAAAATAAAAATTACCACATTAGGTTTCGTCTTAGGATTATTGTGATACTCTTTAACAGGGACAACAAGAGTATCAATTGCGGTTGCATCAACAAAATGCATTTTTTTAAAATTATTACTAAACATAGTTCTGATCAAAGCAAAAGGTGTATTCAAAACCACATCAGCCTGCGAAACATTCTTAACATCTCTACTAGCATCAATCAAATTAATTGGACGGGTACTTTTCTTAAAATCGCCACGAATACCCCCAATGATTAATGTTGTTATAACTAAAAAGCTAATCAAAGAAGTCCCAAAATAAGCTGCTTTAGGATGATGCCTTACATATTGAATAGAAACTTTTTTGTACAAGTAAATCCACAAATAAGAGATGAGAAAAAACAACACAAAAACATGCCAATAATTCAATAGAAAATTAACAAACAGTAACATTTTATTACTCTCATGCTTTAAAGAATCAAGCGCCGCAATGGTAGATCTTCCAAAATTAAACCGATAATATATAAAATCAACAAAATTAGTGGCATACCCTAATAAATTAGGAATAAAATACAAATAGAATAAGAACTTCTGATAGGAATTATTATGATTTATTCGGACCGGAATAATTGAAAAAATAATAAATAACAAATTCAAATATAATATAGAAGCAGTATCAAATGCCAAGCCATGATAACACATCATAACTATATCAGAGGCACTATCAATTGGAATTAAATTTTTGTTATACACAAAAAATAATATCCGAGCAATAAAATAAAACACATAAGCAAGTATAATTCTGTAAAACAATACTTTATACTCGTTAAATCTCGGAAATCGATTCATACTTGAACTACATTTTAATTTCGGGACAAAAGTAGACATTTGAAAGTAACAATTTTAAATTTTAAATAAATATTGCGTATCCACATAAATTAATTAATTTGCGTAAAATTTAGATGAAATGATTTCAATCACAAGACTTTTTGATTTCCCTTACTATCAGCAGGAAAACTTCAATATTTCAGATGCTTTAGTTACTAAACAGGACGGAAAATGGGTAAAAACATCTACCCAAGAATACATCCTAAAAGCAAATGCTATTTCGAGAGCTTTGTTGCGAATGGGAGTTCAAAAAAACGATAAAATTGCTATCATTTCATCCAATAATAGAACCGAATGGAATATTGTTGACATTGGCGTTTTACAAACTGGAGCACAAACAATTCCTATCTATCCAACCATTTCAGAAGAAGATTACGAATACATTCTAAATCATTCTGAATCCATGTATTGCTTTGTTTCTGATGAAGAAGTGTTACGCAAAGTACATGCTATCAAAGCAAATGTTGCAACACTAAAACAAGTCTATTCTTTCAATCCAATTGAAAGTTGTAACCATTGGAGTGAGTTACTCGAATTAGGTCAAGACGAAAGTAATCAAAATGAAGTTGAAGACCGTAAAAACCATGTTTCCTCTGAAGATTTAGCTACTATTATTTACACCTCTGGAACTACAGGAAGACCTAAAGGAGTAATGCTTTCGCATAGAAATATTGTTTCAAATGTAATCAATAGCGCTCCACGAATCCCTTTTGAAAAAGGAAAAAGTCGTGCCTTAAGCTTCCTTCCTGTTTGTCATATTTTTGAACGAATGATTTTGTATTTGTACCAATATTATGGTGTTTCTATTTACTTTGGCGAATCTATTGACAAAATCAGCGACAATATCAAAGAGGTAAAACCGAACGTAATGTCGGCTGTACCAAGATTACTTGAAAAAGTATACGACAGTATCTATGCAAAAGGAACTCAATTAACAGGAATCAAGAAAAAACTTTTCTTTTGGGCTATTGATTTAGGATTGCGTTACGAACCCTATGGAGCTAATGGCGCTTGGTACGAACTACAACTTAAAATAGCCCGTAAATTAATTTTTAGCAAATGGAAAGAAGGTTTGGGTGGGAACTTAGATTTAATGGTCTCTGGAAGTGCTGCTTTACAAACCCGTTTAGCACGCGTTTTTGCCGCTGCAGAAATTCCTGTTATGGAAGGCTATGGATTAACAGAAACTTCTCCTGTAATTTCAGTAAATGATATGAGAAATCATGGATTTAGGGTGGGTACCGTTGGAAAAGTAATCGATGGTTTAACTATAAAGATCGCTGAAGATGGTGAAATTTTATGTAAAGGCCCTAATGTAATGATGGGATATTATAAAGATGAAAAACTAACTTCAGAAGTACTCATTGATGATTATTTCCATACAGGAGATATTGGCGAATTTGATTCGGATGGTTTTTTACGAATTACAGACCGTAAAAAAGAAATGTTTAAAACTTCAGGTGGAAAATACATCGCACCTCAATTAATTGAAAACACAATGAAACAATCTCGTTTTGTTGAGCAAATTATGGTGATTGGTGATGGACAAAAAATGCCTGCCGCTTTTATTCAACCAAGTTTTGATTTTGTTAAAGAATGGGCCAAGATTCATAAAATAGAAATAGGAAAAACGAATGAAGAAATTGTTTCTAATACAAAAGTAATTGAGCGTATTCAAGAAGAAGTAGATAAATTGAATGAAAAATTTGGAAATTGGGAAAAAATAAAACGATTTGAACTCACTCCTGATATTTGGTCTATAGAAGCGGGACATCTTACTCCTACACTAAAACTAAAACGTAAAGTCGTAATGGAAAAATATTTGGATTTATTCCATAAAATATACAACTAGACTTCAAACAAACTTAAAAAATACCACTACTAACTCCTCTCCATTTTTTCAGAGGAGTTATTTTTTTTATATAGAATTCAAAAAAAACACATATTTATTATGCATGCATAGTATTTTTTCATATATTTGAAATCAATATACCTATGAGCATATGAAAGATAAGACCATAGATTACATTCTACGAGCCACTTGGCAAGCTGTTTCAAGAATGTACAATGAAGAAGCTGCAAAATACGGTGCCACAATGGCAACAGGGTTTGTCCTATTAAGTATTGACAAGGAAAAAGGAACTCCTTCTACTACTTTGGGACCAAAAATGGGAATGGAAGCCACTAGCCTTACTCGAACCTTAAAATCAATGGAAGAAAAAGGATTGATTATCCGAAAAAAAAATCCTTTTGATGGTCGTGGTGTTTTGATTTACTTAACTGAATTAGGAAAAGAAAAAAGAGAACTTTCAAAAAGTACCGTCTTAAAATTTAACGATACTATAAAACAAAATGTTACTGAAGAGAAACTACAACACTTTATGGAAGTAGCAGATACCATTAATGAATTAATTCAAAATAAAAATATATTTAATCAAACGGATACGATAAACAATGAAACGAATCATTAAAAAAGTAACGGTGGTGGGTTCTGGAATTATGGGTTCTGGGATTGCGTGCCATTTGGCTAACATTGGATTAGAAGTCTTGCTTCTAGATATTGTTCCCAACACCTTGACCGAAGCGGAAGAAAAGAAGGGATTAACATTGGAAAGCAAAGCAGTTCGCAACCGAATGGTGAACGATCATTTGGCGAATGCCTTAAAATCAAAGCCCTCTCCTATTTACCATCCAAAATTTGCCAACCGAATTACTATTGGAAATACAACTGACGACATGCCTAAAATTGCTTCTTGCGATTGGATTATTGAAGTAGTTGTGGAACGTTTGGACATCAAAAAATTAGTTTTTGAGCAAATCGACAAGTACAGAAAGCCAGGAACATTGGTTACTTCTAACACTTCTGGAATTCCAATTCATTTTATGAGTGAAGGTCGTTCAGACGATTTTCAAGCTCATTTTTGTGGGACGCACTTTTTTAATCCGGCACGTTATCTAAAATTATTCGAAATCATTCCTGGACCAAAAACCAATCCAGAAGTAGTGGACTTTTTAACTGAATATGGTTCGAAATTTTTAGGCAAAACTTCGGTTGTCGCCAAAGATACACCAGCATTCATTGGTAACCGAATCGGAATTTTTGGTATCCAAAGTTTATTCCATTTGGTCAAAGAAATGGGATTAACGATTGAGGAAGTGGATAAATTAACGGGACCAGTCATTGGTCGTCCCAAATCGGCTACTTTTAGAACTGTCGATGTAGTAGGATTAGATACGTTGGTACACGTTGCTAACGGATTGTATGAAAATTGTCCGAACGACGAGGAGCACGACTTATTCCAACTTCCAGATTTTATTTCCAAAATGATGGAAAACAATTGGCTAGGAAGTAAAACGGGACAAGGTTTTTATAAAAAAGAAGGAAAAGAAATCCTATCTCTCGATTTAAATACTTTGGAATACAGAGCGGCTAAAAAAGCATCTTTTGCTACTTTGGAACTCACCAAAACCATTGATAAACCAATTGATCGTTTCAAAGTTTTGATAAAAGGGAAAGACAAAGCTGGCGAATTTTATAGAAAAAATTTCGCTGCTATGTTTGCCTATTGTTCCAATAGAATCCCTGAGATTTCAGATGATTTTTACAAAATTGACGATGCCATGAAAGCGGGTTTTGGATGGGAAAATGGGCCGTTCGAAATTTGGGATGCTATCGGCGTTGCTAATGGAATTGAATTAATGAAAACCGAAGGGTATGAACCTGCAACTTGGGTGAACGAAATGCTAGCTTCAGGAAGTAGCAGTTTTTATTCTGTAAAAGAAGGAGCTACTTATTATTACAGCATTCCATCAAAATCACAAACAAAAGTTCCTGGACAAGATGCCTTTATCATCTTAAACAACATACGCGAAAGCAAAAAAGTTTGGAGTAATAGTGGTGCTGTAATTCAACATTTGGGTGATGGAATTTTGAATCTTGAATTCCAATCTAAAATGAATACCATTGGAGGCGATGTATTACAAGCCATTAATAAAGCGATTGACTTATCTGAAAAAGAATATAACGGTTTGGTTATTGGAAATCAAGGCGCTAATTTCTCTGTAGGTGCCAATATTGGAATGATTTTTATGATGGCAGTAGAGCAAGAATATGACGAATTGAACATGGCTATCAAATTATTCCAAGATACTATGATGCGCGTGCGTTATTCGGCAACTCCTGTAATTGTGGCTCCTCACGGGATGACTTTGGGTGGCGGTTGCGAAATGACCATGCACGCTGATCGCGTAGTCGCAGCTGCAGAGACCTATATTGGTTTAGTAGAATTTGGAGTTGGAGTCATTCCAGGTGGTGGAGGTTCTAAAGAAATGACGTTGCGTGCCGCTGATTTATTCCACAAAAACGATGTTGAATTGAACGTTTTACAAGAATATTTCCTAACCATTGGAATGGCAAAAGTAGCTACATCAGCTTACGAAGCGTTTGATTTGGGTATTTTACAAAAAGGTAAAGATATAGTTGTAGTCAATAAAGACCGTCAAATTGCAACAGCAAAACAAATTGCTTTACAAATGGCAGAGCACGGTTATACGCAACCAATTCAAAGAAAAGACGTAAAAGTCCTTGGTAAACAAGCCTTAGGAATGTTCTTGGTGGGTACTGACCAAATGCAAGCAGGTAAATACATTTCAGAACACGATCGAAAAATTGCTAACAAATTAGCGTATGTAATGGCGGGTGGTGATTTATCTGAACCTACATTGGTAAGCGAACAATACTTGTTAGATATTGAGCGTGAGGCTTTCTTAAGTTTATGTACAGAGCGAAAAACCTTAGAAAGAATACAGTTCATGTTAACTAAAGGGAAGCCGTTGAGAAATTAGAAGCCCCCAACCCCCAAAGGGGGAGTTGATCAGCAATGAACAAAAAGTAATATTAAATAAAAACCTATTGACCCCTAATAGGAATTCCCCCTTCGGGGGCTAGGGGGCTAATATGAAAACAGCATACATAGTAAAAGCATACAGAACAGCTGTAGGCAAAGCACCAAAAGGTGTATTCCGATTCAAAAGACCTGATGAATTGGCAGCAGAAACCATTCAATTTATGATGAATGAGTTGCCTGATTTTGACAAAACCCGAATCGACGATGTGATGGTAGGTAATGCCATGCCCGAAGCCGAACAAGGTTTGAATGTAGGACGATTAATTTCGTTAATGGGATTAAAAGTAACCGATGTTCCTGGTGTAACCGTCAATAGATACTGCGCTTCAGGTTTAGAAACTATTGGTATGGCTACTGCCAAAATTCAAAGCGGAATGGCCAATTGTATTATTGCAGGTGGTGCCGAGAGTATGTCTTTTATTCCAATGGGAGGTTACAAACCTACCCCAGATTATGCCGTAGCAGCAGCAGGAAATGAAGATTACTATTGGGGAATGGGCCTAACTGCCGAAGCCGTTGCGAAACAATACAATATTTCTCGCGAGGACCAAGATGAATTTGCTTTTAACTCACATCAAAAAGCGTTGAAAGCCCAAGCAGAAGGAAAATTTGACCAACAAATTGTACCAATAACTGTGGAGCAGACTTTTATAAATGAAAATGGAAAGAAAGAAACCAAAACATATACCGTAACCAAAGATGAAGGTCCTAGAGCCGATACTAATCTAGCCGCTTTGGGTAATTTAAAACCAGTATTCTCTGCTGACGGAAGTGTCACGGCTGGAAACTCTTCTCAAATGAGCGATGGAGCTGCTTTTGTATTAATCATGAGCGAAGAAATGGTAAAAGAATTAGGAGTAACACCTATTGCTCGATTAGTCAATTATGCTTCAGCTGGTGTAGAACCACGAATTATGGGAATTGGCCCTGTAAAAGCCATTCCGAAAGCGCTACAACAAGCAGGATTAACTTTAAATGATATTGATTTAATTGAGCTAAACGAAGCCTTTGCTTCACAATCTTTAGCTGTTGTTCGCGAATTAGGATTGAATCCTGAAATAGTAAACGTAAATGGTGGTGCTATTGCTTTAGGACACCCGCTAGGTTGTACAGGAGCAAAATTATCGGTACAACTGTTTGACGAAATGAAGCGTCGCGGTAATAAATACGGAATCGTAAGTATGTGTGTAGGAACAGGTCAAGGTTCTGCAGGTATTTATGAATTGATATAAAATAATTACAAGATACCGACTTAATAAATTAATAAAGTTTTGAAAATTTCTCTAATTTTTTAAATCGATGTATTAAAAAATAATAAACAATAATAAAACACAAAACAATGGAAGATATCACTAGAGGAGGACAATTCCTTGTAAAAGAAACGAAATGTGAAAATATATTCACGCCCGAAGATTTTTCTGAAGAACAATTAATGATGCGTGATTCGGTTAAAGAATTCGTTGATAAAGAAATTTGGCCAAACAAAGACCGTTTTGAAAAGAAAGAGTATGCTTTAACCGAAGAAACCATGCGTAAAGCAGGCGAAATGGGCTTCTTGAGTATTGCTGTTCCTGAAGCTTATGGAGGCATGGGAATGGGATTTGTAGACACGTGTTTGGTTTGCGACTATATTTCCGGAGCTACAGGCTCGTTCTCAACGGCTTTTGGAGCGCACACCGGAATTGGAACCATGCCAATCACTTTGTACGGAACAGAAGAACAAAAACAAAAATACGTTCCAAAATTAGCTTCTGGAGAATGGTTTGGTGCTTATTGCTTGACAGAACCTGGAGCAGGAAGTGATGCTAATTCTGGAAAAACGAAAGCAGTTTTATCAGAAGATGGAACACATTACAAAATTACAGGACAAAAAATGTGGATTTCCAATGCAGGATTTTGTTCGCTTTTTATTGTTTTCGCACGAATTGAAGACGATAAAAACATTACAGGATTTATTTTGGAAAACACCAAAGACAACGGAATTTCCTTTGGCGAAGAAGAGCATAAATTAGGAATTCGCGCCTCCTCTACTCGTCAGGTATTTTTTAACGAAACTAAAGTACCTGTTGAGAATATGTTGTCAGAAAGAGGAAACGGTTTTAAAATAGCGATGAATGCTTTGAATGTGGGACGCATTAAATTAGCTGCCGCTTGTTTGGACGCGCAACGTCGTGTTACATCTAATGCAATTCAATACGCGAATGACCGAATCCAATTCAACACCCCAATTGCAAGCTTTGGGGCTATTCGTGCCAAAATAGCTGAAATGGCAACTTCTACCTATGCAGGAGAAAGTGCTACCTATCGTGCAGCTAAAGATATAGAAACTAGAATAAAAATTAGAGAAGCTGAAGGAACTTCACACCAAGAAGCAGAACTAAAAGGAGTTGAAGAATTTGCTATTGAATGTTCTATTTTAAAAGTAGCAGTTTCTGAAGATGTTCAACATTGTTCTGACGAAGGTATTCAAATTTATGGCGGAATGGGATTCTCTGAAGATACTCCGATGGAATCCGCATGGAGAGACGCTCGCATTGCCCGTATTTATGAAGGGACTAACGAAATCAACCGAATGCTTTCTGTTGGGATGCTAATCAAAAAAGCTATGAAAGGTCAAGTAGATTTATTAGGACCAGCTATGAAAGTACAAGAAGAATTAATGGGTATTCCTTCTTTTGATACTCCTGATTATTCTGAATTATTTGCCGAAGAAAAAGAAATGATAGGAAAATTGAAAAAAGCATTCTTAATGGTTGCTGGTGGTGCCGTTCAAAAATTTGGTCCTGACTTAGAATCTCACCAACAATTGTTAATGGCAGCGGCTGATATGCTAATTGAAATTTATATGGCTGAAAGTACACTTTTAAGAACCGAAAAATTAGCCAAAAAACAAGGCGAATCGAATGTTCAAGAACAAATTGCGATGGCAAAATTGTATTTATATCAAGCCGTTGATATTGTAACTCAAAAAGGAAAAGAAGGAATCGTTTCTTTTGCTGAAGGAGATGAACAACGCATGATGTTAATGGGATTACGCCGCTTTACTAAATATACCAATATGCCAAACGTAGTGGCTTTAAGAGAAACCATAGCAACTAAATTAGTTGCTGAAAACAAATATTGCTTTTAAGCAGAACGATAGTTTTTAGTTTGAATTTAATTTGTGTTAAAAACCGTTTCTGATTCAATTCAGGGCGGTTTTTATTTTTTAAGAAAAATTTAATTTTAACATTCTTCTTTTATGTGTATCTTTAAACAAATAAAAAAAAGAAATAAAATGAAAAAAATATTTTTATCAATTATACTGATTGTTGCGGTAATTGTTGGTTGTAAAACTGCCAACTCAAACGATTCTAAAAAACTCGTTCTTAATTTTGAACCTAAAAGCAATAGTACTGTTTCAGGGATAGCCACTTTTGTAGAAAAAAATGGTAAAGTAACATTCGAAGCTAAAATCTCCGGACTAAAACCGGGTATTCATGCCATTCACATTCATGAAAAATCAGATTGTTCGGCAGCAGATGGAAGTTCAGCAGGCGGACATTGGAACCCAACTTTTAAAAAACACGGAAAATGGGGAGAAGGCGAATATCACAAAGGCGATATTGGCAACTTTACTGCTGATGAAAATGGAAATGGTACCATCGCTTTAACTACAAATGAATGGTGTATTGGTTGCGGAGACCCAACTAAAGATGTTTTAGGAAAAGGATTAATTGTACACCAAGGAGCTGATGATTTTGTAACACAACCAACAGGGAATTCAGGAGCTAGAGTAGCTTGCTCTGCTATCATAAAATAACAACTATAATTCTTATTTAAAACCGTTTTGCATCATTTTACAAAACGGTTTTTTAATTTTAATTTCATCTTTGGAATAAGAAAAAAACATAGCTTTGTATTTTTAAATTAAGTTAATGATAAACCCTTCGGTACCTGGTTGGATAGATAAATTTTTCAGTGAGCAAAATATTTCAGAAATGAAATTCGTTACTGAAAGCAATTCGTTTTACACTAACTTAAGAACTACTGGATTCATTTATGGACATATTATTTCTCTAGATACACAATCAAAAATTCCTATTGAAAGTTGGTTCAAAGAAGAAATCTCAAAAGTTGCGCTTTTTAATAGCCTATTGGGAGTATACATAACTACAAAAAAGGAGTTAAAATGGGATCATTTTATTGCAGAGACAGTATCGTTTTATAATGAAATGCATCCAGAAGAATTTAATTTATTTAAAAAGCTACTCCCAAAGAATAGTCCTTCTCTGACACTTGAGAAATTTATTGATGAACGCGTTCAAACCAATGAAAACATTATCAGTAAAAACTTTTCTCATTTAGTAACCAATGCACTTTTATTTATTGATGTTTTGGCTTTTCGCCAATATTTAATTCATGGGGCAATTCCAGAAAAATATCTAAAAAAAATAGAGGAAACTATTGTCAATATTGTTACTTTGGCTTTAAAGATAAAAACCAATAAATCACAGTATGACGATTTATTAATCAAACTTTTTGAAGCCTCTATTCGCTATAGTAAATTTTCTAAAAACTCTACTTTAACTTTAGACAGCCTCCAATTAGCGTTTTTTACCAATGAATTAGAAAAAAAATACCTAATTGATATTGCTGGAATGGCACTTTGGAATGATGGTGTTTTAGAAAAAAATGAATCTTATTTTTTATATCAATTAGCAGAAGTTCTTTCTATTTCTGACGAATTCGTAAAACAAAGTATACACGATACGAATAACTTTATATCTAAACATAAAAAAGAGATTCCATACTTTAATTATTCCAATCCTGTAAAACATTTTTACGATCAAACTACCCAAAGCGTAGTAACTCTTATTACTAGAAATAAAACTCGTTTAGTTAAAGAAATTATTCAAAGTAAAGAATTGATGGTATTATTAGCCTATTCTACCAGAAGAGATTTAAATGACAAAGAGAAGAAAAAAATTAAAAAACAATTACTCGACATTTGTAAAACAATCCCTTCTTTAACTATTTTTCTCTTACCGGGAGGGAGTTTATTATTGCCTTTGCTAATTAAATTTATCCCTACCCTACTTCCTTCTGCATTCAATGAAAATTTGGACGACTAATAATTATTAATCCACGAAAATTGTTTTTCATTTAATTGCTCCTTATTTTCTCTAATGTAATGAAGATAAGCTGATGCCACAGGACTCATTTTTTTATCTTTTAACCAAATTAATTTCCAATTAGAAATTAATGGTAAACCTTCTGCCTCGATTATTTTAACATCTTCATTTTCTAGTTCGTTTTTTAAACCAATTAAAGGCATTATAGAAACCCCTAATCCTGATATCACAGCTTGTTTTACGGCCTCATTTGAGGTTAATTGTAGTTTACTTTTGACAAAAAAACCTTTATTTTTAAGATATTCTTCCATATAATATCGAGTCGCCGAACCTTCTTCTCTATAAATAAGCGGAATATCAACAAGAGATTTTTCAATTGTTTGAGTTTTATCTATGACTAAATCTTTATTTCCAAAAAGGAATAATTTATTCAATAATAAGGATTCAAAATCTATACTAATGTCCTCTGGAACACTCGAGACTAAGGCAAAATCGATTTCATTATTTTTTAGAGATTTAATTACTTTCAATTTATTGGTGACATCCATTTCCAATTCAATACCTTTATTTGTATTCATAAACTCTTTCAAAAAATAAGGCATAACGTACTTACCGGTAGATACTACAGATAATTTTAAAATTCCAGATAAAATTCCTTTATAAGAAAGTGTTTTGTAGTTGATTTTATCAACTTCATTAATAATTTGTTCTGCAGCAAAAGCAATTTCTTTTCCAAAATCAGTAATGTATAATTTTCTCCCAATAACTTCTGTTAATGGAATATCAAACTGATCTTGAAAATTTTTCAGCTGAATAGAAACGG
>JACCDQ010160580.1_pt1 | contig 31114 bp, 20 predicted proteins | sample 7446031 | NCBI WGS metagenome assembly JACCDQ01 (sample SAMN15323442, study PRJNA562643) | freshwater metagenome | isolation source: river surface water | place: USA:Blue River Watershed | collected 2017-08-17 | reverse complement strand
CTTCCATGCTCCTATTTGATGCCAGTAACCGAGACCAATGCGAGGTACAAAGAGGCCGAACCAATACGCCGTTGCAGGCTTTAGTGATGCTCAATGACCCTCAAACGATGGAAGCCGCTCGTGTGCTTGCCCAGAAATTGATGCTTGAAAAAAACGATTATACCCAAAAACTCGAAAAATCTTTTCGATTTATTATTTGTCGAAAACCAAAATCTAAAGAATTGGATATTTTGAGTAAATACTTTGAAACAGAAAAAAATAATTTCTTGAAAAATCCTGCTAAAGCTCAAAAACTATTAGAAATAGGTGAATTAAAATCTGTTTATGGAGGTGAAAAGGCTTCGGCAGCAGCTCTCATGCAGGCAATTTTGATGATATACAACATGGAAGAGGCGATTGTACGAGTTTAACATTTTAATAAACAGACTATTGATATGAATAAGGAGTTTTTTGAAAATCGATTAAATATAAATAGAAGACATTTTTTAGCCAAAACTGCCACAGGAATAGGAACACTCGCATTAGGGTCTTTGTTAATGCCTGACGTTTTCAAATCTGATAGCTTAGGAGATGGATTGCCATTAGGAATCCCACACTTTGCCCCTAAGGCTAAAAGAGTGATTTATTTGTTTCAGAATGGAGCTCCCTCTCAATTAGAGAGTTTTGATTATAAACCAAAACTCAACGAAATGATGGGGCAAAATTTACCCGACTCTATTAGAAATGGTCAAAGATTAACCGGAATGACCTCTAATCAAACGAGTTTTCCTCTGATGGGTTCTTTCTTTGATTTTAAACAATACGGACAATCGGGTGCTTGGGTAAGCGATTTATTCCCAAATATTGCTAAAATTGTGGACGATTTGTGCATCGTTCGAACCATGAATACCGAAGCTATTAATCATGACCCTGCTCTTACTTTTATTCAAACGGGAGCTCAGGTAGGAAATAGACCAAGTATGGGGGCTTGGGCAAGCTATGGTTTGGGAAGCGAAAATAAAAATTTACCTGCTTTTTGCGTGCTTTTGTCGAGAGGAAGAGGGAATGGGCAAGGGGTGTACTCGAAATTATGGACCAACGGTTTTTTGGATTCCACGCACCAAGGGGTGGTTTTTAGTAGTGGAGAAGACCCTATTTTATATCTAAATGACCCAGATGGATTAGACAAAGACGCTCGTCGTCGAATGTTGGATAACTTATCGGCATTGAATCATGTCGGTTTTGAAGAGAATGCAGACCCAGAGGTGCAAGCCAAAATTCAGCAGTATGAAATGGCGTATCGCATGCAAACGGCCGTTCCGGAGCTTACCGATTTGTCTAAAGAACCCGACCATATTATTAAGATGTATGGACCAGAATGTTTGGTTCCTGGAACGTACGCCGCCAATGCTCTTTTGGCTCGAAAATTGTCCGAATCAGGTGTGCGTTTTGTGCAATTGTACCACCAAGGCTGGGATCAGCATGGAAATTTACCGTACGAAATGCCTTTGCAAGCCCAAGATGTGGATAGAGCTTCGGCAGCTTTGGTGATGGATTTAAAGCAACGTGGCTTATTAGATGAAACCTTGGTTATTTGGGGCGGAGAATTTGGTCGGACAAATTATTGTCAAGGAAATTTTACCAAAGATAATTACGGCAGAGATCACCATCCAAGGGCATACAGTATATGGATGGCAGGCGGAGGAGTTAAGCCGGGAATCGTTTATGGAGAAACCGACGAATTTGGGTATAATATTGTCAAAGACCCCGTACATATTCATGATTTTCATGCGACTGTCATGCACTTGATGGGCTTGAATCATGAGCAACTGACGTACAAGCATCTCGGAAGAAGGTATCGTTTAACGGATGTTTCTGGTAAAATTATACCAGGATTGATGGCTTAAAAAAATCTGAATTTGATACTATATTTGATAATATGCAAGGTCTAAACCGAATTTCGTCGTATCTTTTATTGAGTTTGAATATATTTCTGCTGTTTCTATTATTTTTTAGAGAAACAGTTCAATTGCCCCTTATTTTGGAGCTGGCAGGTAGGGGACACGTGCTTTTCTTGCATTTACCCATAGGATTTATATGTTTATTACCAATATTGTATTGGATTAGAAAAGAATTGACTCCAGAATTATTTGAAAAACTATTCTTGTTTTTTCTAAATTTATGTGGCATTTCTGCCGCTATATCTGGCATTTTAGGCTTTTTTCTCTCGAAAGAAGGAGGATATGACGCACAAATACTATGTTTACACCAATATTTAGGGGTTTTTACAAGTGTCATTGTTTATCTTTTTGTATTGTTTTTCTATAAAATACAGTCTTCTAAGCTTTTATATGTTGTTTTGTTGGTGTTTATATCGGTAATTCTTACTGGTCATTTCGGTGGAGCAATAACTCATGGGGAAGCCTTTTTATGGGAAAAAATCCAAAATCCAGCAGCAAAAGAAGAGAATTTGAACCGTTCTGCTTTTGAGCTTGCCGTATTGCCGATTATCAAAGAAAAATGCCAAAATTGTCATAATGATAAAAAATCGAAAGGGGGCTTAAATTTGACAGATGTCTCCAAAATCTTAAAAGGTGGTAAAAATGGCCCACTTTGGAAAGTTGGTGATGCCCTCAACAGTCATATTATTGAGCGGGCTAATTTGCCTTTAGATGATAAAAAACACATGCCTCCCAAAGGAAAACCCCAATTGACAAAAGAAGAAATGGCTATTTTATCGGCGTGGATTAATGAAGGGGCGTCTATTGAGAAAAAAATATCAGAATATGGCGAAAAATCGCTTTTCAAATCCTTAATCGCCAAACAGAATACTGAAACCACAACCCTTAGTTATGAATTTGCAGCGGCTTCCGAATCCAATTTAGAGGCTGTTAATACGCCATTTTGTACCGTTTTTCCATTGGCATCTAATTCGCCAGCTTTGCATGCAGATTTTTTTGTGAGTAAAAAGTTTGACCGAAAGTCTTTGGAGAATCTATCAAAAGTAAGCACTCAGCTCGTTTCACTAAATTTATCAAAAATGCCTGTGAAAGATGAGGATTTGCCTTTGATTGCCAAGTTGGAAAATTTAGAGCGTCTGAATTTGAATCAAACAAATATCAGCGGTAAAAATTTGAATCTTTTAAAGGAATTACAACAGTTACAATCGCTTTCGTTGGCAGGAACCCCAGTCGCTATTGGTCATTTACAGGAAATTTTGTCTTTGCCTAAGTTAAAAGAATTGTATTTGTGGAACACAGGAGTTTCGGAAGGGCAATTAACTGATTTGAAAAAGAAATATTCTAAAATTTCATTCAATGTGGGTGTGAAAGATAATCCTGAAGAAAAATTAACACTGAATCCTCCGATTCTCAAAAATGAAAACTTTATTATCAAGGGTAATACAGGAGTAGAATTGAAACATACCTTGAAAAATGTTGATATTCGTTATACTTTAGATGGCTCAGACCCAGATTCTACTACTCAAACGATTTATCAAAAACCTATTGTTATCCATGAATACACGGTTTTAAAGGCATTAGCAACGAAAAATAATTGGTTGGCAAGTAAACAAGTAAATTATCGTTTTTTTAGATCAAATTTTACCCCAAATGAGAGTCAGATGTTGAGCCCTCCTAATCCGAAATATCAAGGTTTGGGAGCTAAATCTTTGATAGATTTGAAAAAAGGGCAAACCGATAACTTTCAAGAAAATTCTTGGATTGGTTTTAGGGAAGAAAAAATGAATGTTTTATTCAGTTTTTCAGATAAAACAAAGATAAATGGCTTGACTATCAGTTATTTGCAAAAGATGGATTCGTACATCATGCCTCCCGAATATGTTGAAGTTTGGGGAGGAGATGCTCCATCTAGTCTGACATTATTGAAGAAAATCCCTTTACAGATGCCCCTAAAAATGGAGTCTAATGCCAACCTTGGCATAAATATTCCATTGCCAGAATCTAAGATGAAATATTATCGTTTATTGATAAAGCCGATTGCTGTTTTGCCTAAATGGCACCCCGGGAAGGGCGATAAGGCGTGGTTTTTTGTAGATGAGGTCTTTTTTTATTAAATGCTAAATTCCTTTTTAGGTTTGAATAAAACCTAAAAAGGAATGGAATATTCAGTCAATTTGAAGGAATCCAAACTTTTCTGGTCGATGAAAACGTGGCGTTTTTCCACTCATAGTCGAATTCCAACACAAATAGGCACAAGAAGCAGGAGTTCCTTTCCAATGAGTATCTGGATGAGATTTTAGAGAGATAATTCTATAAAAATTGATGCGATATTGCGATTTTTTTCCACCTAAAAGCCCCCAGGGAATTTGGAGACTCCCTGCCCAGCTATCTGATTTTTTTTCAACTTGATGAAGTATTTTCGATTCATCATGACTTACAAATTGGCATTTTTCAGGAGCTTCTTTTGTTGGATTATCAATAAATCCAATAAAAAGAGCATTGTTAGGGTTTATTTCTAACTCTAAATATCGGGTAGGGGTTTCGCTGCCTTCTGAAATAAATAGTTCAAAAACCTCCTGATGATACATTTCGCTATTGTGCTGATTATAAGAGTTTTGGTGCGTAAAAGGATTGTCTAAGCATTTAAAATCAACTCTCAAATAGCTTTCATCTGCCAGTAATTTAACTTCCGTTTTTTGCTTAGATGAGATTCCATCGGCAGCATTTTTAAAATGAACATCAGAAAGTTGTGTCCATTCGTTGGTTTTGAGTTGGATAATCGGAAGGTTTGTCATAATCCAATAAAATATGTTTAGGATAAAAATCATTGTATAAATCTATTAAAATTACCAAATATATGTAGCTACCGCTCCAGCAGGCAGTTGAGTGTTAGCGAATTTTCCAAGATGAGAAATGTTAAAAACTTGTTCTTTATTATCTTCGTTTTGTACAATTAAAATAGTTTTTCCGCCGGGTGTATGAAAAGCAACACTAGATAAGCCCAACGTATTGTTAGAGGCAATTCGAACAGAGCCTGGTCTTACAAATTTGGAGGCGTGTGCGATGATGTAATAGGCAGCATTGCGGGAGATATTAGAATCTGAGATGGTCAATGCTCCTAAACAAGCCGTACAGCCGCCTTCTGTATGTGGATTTTGATTAGCATCTGCTGCTAGATTCCACTCCAATACGGTTTTACACCAATTTCTGCTAGCCCCGATGAGTAAGTTTTTAATATGCCAATTGAAATCTCCTCCAAAATTGCTTGGAGCTCCTATCCATTGCTCTGTGAAATATACATTTTTATCAGGGTGAGCTTCGTGTACTTGTCGAATATTTTCGACCGAGCCTCCGTAAAGGTGGAAAGCTGAACCATCAATAAATTTTCGTGCTTGAGGGTCATTCAGGATACTGATTGGATAGTCTGGGCGGTCTGCGTTGTGGTCGTAAACGATGATTTTTGTGTTAATCTTAAGTTTTTGGAAAAGGGGGCCAAGGTTATTTTTGATAAAAAGGGCTTGGTCGTTTGCAGACATATATAAACTTGGATTATTGCCTGGATGCAATGGCTCATTTTGAATGGTCAAGGAATGAATAATTATTCCCTCCTTTTTCATTTCTTGAATGTATTTGGCTAAATATTGTGCGTAAACTTGATAAAATTCAGTTTTTAAGCTGCCGCCTTTCGATTGCTTATTATCTTTCATCCAAGTAGGAGGCGACCAAGGGGAAGCTAGGATTTGAATTTTAGGATTAATTTTTAATATATCTTTTAACAAAGGAATGAGGTATTTTTTGTCTTTTTCAAGGCTGAATTTACTCAAACTCAAATCTCGTTCTCCGTCTTTCAAGTCATTGTAGCTGAAAACATGGTCGTCTAAATCAGATGCACCTACGCTAATTCTTAAAAAACTGATTCCGATATTGTTGTCGCTGAAGTCAAATAATTCCTTTAAAAGTGTTCCTTTTTGTTTTTCAGGAAGTTTTTGTATCAACATTGCACTTCCTCCCGTAAGCGTAAAACCAAATCCGCTCATGGATTGAAATCTTTGCTGATTATCAACAAAAATGCAAGGCAATGGATTGTTTTTGGTTTCAAATTGAATCAAGTTTTTTTGTTTTTCAAACAAAATGCTTTGGTCATTTTTGGTAAGCCAAGTTTCAATTTGCTGGGCATTGGCGTGATAAAATAGGATATTGAATAAAATAAGTAAATGTTTTTTCATTGTAGGTTTGTTGAAATTAAGGTGGAAAGGTACAAAAAAGAAGAATTAGATAAAAAGAAAATTGATTTACACCTAATAAAATTGCCACAAATCAGCAATATTGATTTGTGGCAAGGTGGCAATAGACAAATTTATTGATTAGAGAATGATTTGGGATGAACCCCATTGCCTAATTCAATTATTTTCTTGCTATTTTTCGTATTAGAGTCTTTCAGGCGAATGTTGCTGGATTTTGTACCCATCACTTTCACAAATACCTCTTTGTTTTCGGGAATATTAATGTTATTTAGTTCGACATTTTTGCTGTTCTGTATCTGAGAAACGGTATTTTCTTGGCAATAAATAGCAATATTTTTAAGAAATATATCTTCTGCTTCTATGCAAATCAAGCCTTTTTTTGATTCTATAGTTGCATCTTGAATGTGAATGTTTTTGATTGGCATTTCGGGCAGTCCTCGAATTAAAATAGCTGTTTCTGCACCTTTGCACGATATATTCTGAAGAAAGAAGTTTCTAAATTGTGGCGTTCCTTCATTAATAGCTTCTGTTTTAATCACGGGTAATTCCATTTCTCCTCCATCTGCCCGAACAGGGTCTTTGGCAGAGTAATACATGTCGAATAAGATGGCTTCTCCTGGAATATCGGTCATATTGATATTATTGACATAAATATTTTCCACCATTCCGCCTCTTCCACGAGCGGTTTTAAACCTTAAACCTACATCCGACCCCATGAAACTACAATCCGACACAAACATATTTCGAACCCCTCCTGACATTTCAGACCCAATCACAAATCCTCCGTGGGCATGATAGACTTTACAGTTTTTGATAATAAAATTTTCGGTTGGTACTCCTCGTTTTCTTCCTTGTTCGTCTCGTCCCGATTTGATGGTGATGCCGTCGTCGCCAGTATCGAATGTGCATCTGTCTAATAATCCATTTCGACAAGATTCAAAATCTACGGCATCGCTGTTCTGAGCATACCAAGGATTTTTCACGTGAACATTGATGATGCTAATCTGTTCGCATAGCAAAGGGTGCATCGTCCATGCAGGAGAATTTTGAAAGGTTACTCCTTGAATCATGACATTTTTACACCGAGTTAGGCTGAGCATATTGGGCCGTAAGAAATCTTTATAGGAGTCTAGTTCTTCTTTGCTTGGATGAACGCCATTCAAGATTCTTCCGGCATTAGGTGTTAAAAAACCTTTGAGAGATTTGGAAGATGGATACCAATTTTGTTCTTTTTCATCTACTACGCCACCAGATTTTACTAAATTACTCCATTGTCCTACAGTTTGTTTTTCTCGTTTGATGGCTCGCCAAGCGTCGCCTCCACCATCAATAGTTCCTTCGCCGTTAATGGCTATGTTTTCTAAATCTACTCCCCAAATTGGAGCTTGACAACGATAAGATTCTTGACCTTCCCAAGTAGTTTTTACGATAGGGTAATCGTTATAGTTTTTACTAAATTGAAGCAAGGCATTTCGTTCTAAATAGATATTGACATTACTTTTTAACAGAATTGGTCCCGTAAGCCAAAGTCCTTTTGGAATCAATATTGTTCCTCCTCCGGCAGCGTGGCATTGCTCGATTGCGAAATTGATGGCTTGGGTATTAAGAGTGATTCCGTCAGGCTTTGCACCATATTTCAGAATATTGAATGTATCTTTTCTAAAGTAAGGTTGATAAATAAGCGGTAATTCAAACGAATATTTGTCTTGAAACTCTGTTTTTTTTAGAAAGCTTTTCAGAGGATGATTGACCAACGCCTGAGCGACCAAGCTTGCCATTAGTTTTGCTCCATAAGGGGAAAAATGAGTATTGTCTTCAATTCCATTTGGAAATTTTGGAAAAACCCCAGCGGCATAGTGCATAAATATTTTTTTTGAGCCTTCGACTCCTGCATTTTCTATCGCTTTTTTGCTTAGTTGGTGCATATCAATCAAGGCTATTTTTCGTTCTTGTGCAATGCTTCGCACGACTTCTGGATATTCGCCGTGTTGGTCAATAAATACCCCTTTATCGTCAAATTTTCTTCTCATAATTGGAGTAAGAAGCACCGGAACAGCTCCTTTTGCCTCTGCCTCATCGATGTAGCGAATCAGGTTTTTTCTATAATCGGTTTGTGCTGCTGCAAATCTGCAAGAATCGCTTTCTTTTTGGTCATTATGCCCGAATTGAATGAATACATAATCTCCTTTTCTTAACTGCTCATGTACTTTTTTCCAATGCCCGAGCGTACGAAAGCTTTTGGTACTTCGGCCGTTTACAGCATGGTTCTGAACCTCGATAGCGTCGATTAAATATTCTGAAAATACTTGTCCCCAACCTGTTTCTGGTGCATCATAATCATTTTTAGTGGCACAAGTAGAATCTCCAATCAAAAAGATTTGAGGTTTTTTAGGAGTATCCCACAAATGTAAAAATGCAGAATTTCCAAGAAATAAAATAATCAGCAACAGTAAACGACCGAAGGGAGCTTTCATAATAAATAGATTAGTTTAAAAAATTTGAGCATCATTTCAATTCATTGATTGCAATAAAATCCATATCTGTAAAGGACTGATTCTCACCGCCCATTCCCCAAATGAAAGAATAATTAGTAGTTCCACAACCAGAATGAATCGACCATGGAGGCGAAATAATGGCTTGGTGATTCGCTACCCAAAGGTGACGTGTTTCTTGGGCTTGTCCCATCAAATGTAAAACCCCCTGATTTTCCTGAACATCAAAATAACAATACACTTCTGAGCGTCTGTCGTGCGTATGTGCCGGCATGGTATTCCAAACACTTCCAGTTTGTAGGACAGTTAAGCCCATGACCAACTGACAGCTACGGATTCCGTCCAGATGAATATATTTATAAATAATACGTTTATTGGCTGTTTCTATGGCTCCCATTTCAGCAGGAGAAGCACTTTCTTTAGTCATCAATCGGTTTGGATAACTTTGATGAGCAGGGGCAGAAAGTATAAAGAATTTGGCAGGGTTTTGAGGATTTATACTCTCAAAAATGACTTCTTTTGTTCCTTTTCCTAAATAAACGCAATCTAATTTATTGATAGAAAAACTTTCTCCGTCGGCAGTGATTTTGCCATCTCCAGCAACGTTGATGATGCCTATTTCTCGTCTTTCTAAGAAATAATCTGATTTTAATTCCTCGTAATTTCCTAAGTGAATTGCTTCATCAAATGGCATAATGCCCCCTAAAATTAGTCTGTCATAATGCGAATAGGTCAGATTTATTTTGTTTTCAGAAAATAGGGTTTCCACTAAAAAATTCTCACGTAATTCTGCTGTATTCATTTTAGCGGTTTCCTTGGGGCTACTTTCGTATCTTGTTTTCATTATTTTTGATTGAATGATTGATAAATTGAGTTTTTTAACGACCCATCCAACCGCCATCAACGGTCAGAATGGTGCCATGTACATAATCGGATGCATTAGAAGCCAAGAAAATGGCAGGCCCCTTAAAATCTTCTGGAGTACCCCATCTTCCGGCAGGAATACGACCCAAAATAGATTGGCTACGGTCGGGGTCATTTCGAAGAGCTTCGGTATTTTCGGTAGCAATGTATCCTGGAGCAATCGCATTGACATTGACTCCTTTTCCTGCCCATTCATTTGCCAAAGCTTTTACCAAACTTCCAATTGCTCCTTTGCTGGCAGCATACCCCGGAACATTAATTCCCCCTTGGAAAGTAAGCAAAGATGCGGTGAATATAATTTTTCCACTGCCTCGTGCTATCATTTCTTTGCCTATTTCTCGGGCTAAAATAAATTGAGAATCAAGGTTTATTTCCATGACTTTGTCCCAGTATTCGTCGGGGTGTTCGGCTGCTGGCATTCGTAGAATAGTACCAGCATTATTGACCAAAATATCAATGACCGGAAAGTCATTTTTGACCGAATGAATGAATGATTTCAAGCTTTCTCGATTCGCAAAATCTGCTTGATAAGCTTTGAAATTTCTTCCTAATGCTCTCACTTCATTTTCTATTTGGCTGCCTTCCAAGGCTATTGAAGCCGACACGCCTATAATATCGGCTCCAGCTTCTGCCAATCCCAAGGCGATTCCTTTGCCAATTCCTTTATTACAACCCGTCACCAGGGCAATTTTCCCTTTTAAAGTAAACATCATTTTATATTTTGTCCAAAAGTTTATCTTTGGATTTATAATTTATTTAAAAATGTACAATTCCTTGAAATGAAACTTTTGTAAAGATTTATATAGATAGTTTCATTTTTCTAAGATGTCTTAAGTTTTTGTTTTGAGCAAATATTTCAGATAATATCTTTATGCAAACGTTGTCGGGAACGTTATCAAAAATGAAATGATTATTGAATCTTTGAAGAAGCTTAGAATTTTTTTATTTAAAAGATTATTTTAAAGTTAATTGTGCTTAAATTTACACTTTCAAAAAATTGTATTATAACGAGAATTAATTTTGGAAGCAGTTACAATCAAAGATATTGCCAAAGCCCTCAATTTATCTACTTCCACCGTATCTAGGGCATTGAGGGGAAGCTATGAGATAAATGCAGAAACCAAGCGATTGGTGCTTGAGTATGCTGCAAGGGTGCATTATTCTCCCAATCCGATTGCTCTTAGTTTGAAAGAAAATAAAAGTAAAACCATCGGAATCATTGTACCTGAAATTGCAAATAATTTCTTCTCGCAAGCCATCAATGGAATTGATGCCATTGCTCAGCAAAGAGGCTACCATGTAGTTATTTTTCAAAGCCACGAATCGTACCAGCGTGAAGTAGCCAATGTCCAGCAAATCATTGCTCGAAAGGTAGATGGATTATTGATTTCTTTGTCTGGACAAACCACCGATGTCTCTCACATTCAGGCTTTACAAGAAAAAAAATTACCTTTGGTGCTTTTTGATAGAATTTCTGAACAAATTGTTGCCAATAAAGTCGTTGCTGAAAATTTTGAAGGGGCTTTTCAAGCAACAGAATATTTGATAAAATCGGGGAAAAAACGAATTGCCCATTTGACTAGCCCATCATTACTTTCGACAACTCATGAACGATTTGCGGGGTATAAAGCTGCTTTGGATAAATATGGTATTGCGTTCGACGAAAATTTAGTTCGGTATTGTGGTTTTGAGCCCGAAGAAGCCAAGCGTTTGGTAGAAGATTTGTTGAATAATCACCAGCCAGATGCTATTTTTACCACCAGCGACCGTTTGGCTTTGGATTGTTTTTCGGCGGTGAAAGCAAAAGGAATTAAAATGCCCGAAGAGGTGGCATTTATAGGATTTACTAATCTGACGGTTGCTAATTTACTAGACCCTCCTCTGAGTACAGTGGTGCAGCCTGCTTTTGAAATTGGGCAGACGGCAGCGGAATTACTATTCAATGCCATCGAGAAAAAAAATGCACAAAATCCGGTATTCAGTACAATCAAAATTCCTACAAAAATGAATATTCGTCAAAGTGCAATTTTCTGATTATTCATAGGAATACCAATCTTTCCACCAATGTTTTAATTGCTTGCGGAGTTCGTTTTCTCTAGGATTGTTTCCAGGTTCATATATTTTTTTTCCTTTTAATTCTTCTGGCAAGAAATTTTGTTTGGCAAAATTTCCTTCAAAATTGTGTGAATATTGATAGTTTTTTCCATATCCAATTTCTTTCATCAATCGTGTAGGGGCATTACGAAGAGCCAAAGGTACTGGCAAATGTGCTGTTTTCTCGGCGATTGTCAATGCTTCATCAATTGCTAAATAAGACGCATTCGATTTGGCGGAAGTTGCCAAATAAATAGCAGTTTGAGATAAAATAATTCGACATTCTGGATACCCAATAGCCTTGACAGCTTGCATGCAGTTGTTTGCCATGATGACAGCCGTCGGATTTGCATTTCCGATGTCTTCCGAGGAGGCAATGAGCATTCTTCTAGCAATAAATTCGGGGTCTTCGCCAGCAATTATCATTCTTGCCATCCAATACAAGGCAGCGTTTGGGTCTGAACCCCTAATGGACTTGATAAATGCCGAAATTATGTCGTAATGTTGCTCTCCAGATTTATCGTATCGGGCAATATTTCTTTGGGCTACGGACTCTACTAATGGGTCATCAATGATAATTTCGGCATCTGGCGGGAAGCTAAAAGTAATCAATTCTAAAATATTTAATAACTTTCTTCCATCTCCGCCCGAAATTCTCATCAAGGCATCGTAAGACTTGAAACTAATTTTTTTACTTTTTAATTCTTCATCTTCTTGAATGGCTCGATTTGCCAATTGTTGAAGCTCTTTTGTTCCAAAAGATTCTAATACATACACTTGGCATCTGGATAGTATGGCACTATTTAGCTCAAAAGAGGGGTTTTCGGTGGTGGCACCAATCAAAGTGATTTGCCCTTTTTCCACTGCTCCTAGAAGAGAATCTTGCTGAGATTTATTGTATCGGTGAATTTCATCAATAAATACAATAGGCGGAAATATTCCTGATGCTTTAGCAATGACCTCTCGGAGTTCTTTCACACCCGAGCTTACGGCATTGAGTTGCTGAAATTGTCTTTTAGTTGCTTCTGCAATTAATAATGCCAAAGTGGTTTTCCCGGTTCCAGGTGGTCCCCACAAAATCATCGAAGGCACAAGGTTGGATTCAATGGCTCGTCGAAGGGGTTTGTTTTTCCCTAAAATGTGTTCTTGTCCAATATAATCTTCTAACTTTTTTGGTCGAAGGCGTTCTGCTAAGGGTGCTGACATAATTTATTGCATAGAATATTTGAGCAAAAATATAATTTTGATACATTTGTTGTTGTGAAATTTTGGATAATTTATTCAAGAATTAAGATTCAATCGTAATAAATACAGAAAATACATATAAAATACTTCAACCTATGGCAAAGAAAACGGCTTCCACGAAAGCGGAACAACCAAAAAGTGAAACGTCAGAGCAAATGAATTTGCAGGCTTCGATTACCGAGGTGGCAAAAGTCGAAGCTTATAGTTTATTAACTGATTTTGATATTGGTTTATTCAAATCTGGTAAACATTTCAGATTGTATGAAAAATTGGGTTCTCATGTCATTGAAAGAGACGGGGTTGTGGGTACTTTGTTTGCAGTTTGGGCACCTAATGCTAAATATGTATCTGTTATAGGAAGTTTCAATGGCTGGAATCGTGGCGAACATGCCTTGTTTCCTCGTTGGGATGGCTCGGGAATTTGGGAAGGATGGATTCCGAATGTTGGAAGAGGGGAGGTTTACAAGTATTTTATCAGCTCTAATAATGGTGCTGAAGTAGAAAAAGGAGACCCTTATGCCTTGCGATGGGAACACCCTCCAAGAACAGCATCTATCGTTTGGGATACTTGGTATGAATGGAAAGACCAAGATTGGATGAAAACAAGGCGTGCTGCCAATCATTTGGGGGCTCCTGTGTCTGTCTATGAGATTCATTTTGGCTCGTGGAAAAGAGACCCTGAAAATCCAGACAGATGTTTGAGCTATCGGGAGGTGGCAGAAACGCTTGTCCCGTATGTGAAAGGAATGGGTTTTACCCACGTGGAGTTTATGCCTATTATGGAGCATCCCTTTGAACCTTCTTGGGGATATCAAATAACGGGGTATTTTGCGGCAAGTAGTCGTTTTGGAACGCCTCAAGATTTTATGTATTTGATTGAGCAGCTCCATATCAATGGCATTGGTGTTATTTTAGATTGGGTTCCTTCTCATTATCCTGGAGATGCCCACGGATTGTATCGATTTGATGGGACATCTCTCTACGAACACGAAGACCCGAGAGAAGGCTATCACCCAGATTGGAAGAGTTATATCTTTAATTATGGAAGGTTTGAGGTTCGTTCGTTCTTAATCTCTAATGCCCTCTTTTGGTTGGATAGATTTCATGCCGATGGATTACGAGTAGATGCGGTGGCTTCTATGCTTTATAGAGATTATTCTCGAAATGCAGGCGAATGGGTGCCGAATGTCTTTGGAGGTAGAGAGAATTTGGAGTCTATTTCTTTGTTTAAAGAATTGAATGAAGAAATTTATCGTTCTTTTCCTGATACGCAGACCATCGCCGAAGAATCGACGGCATTTCCAGGTGTTTCGAGACCAGTCTATACGGGTGGCTTAGGCTTTGGAATGAAGTGGATGATGGGATGGATGAATGATACATTGCGTTATTTTTCAAAAGACCCAATGTACAGAAAATGGCATCAAAATGATATTACTTTCAGTTTGGTTTATGCTTTTTCTGAAAATTTCATGCTCCCTTTTTCGCATGATGAGGTAGTTTATGGAAAGGGTTCTATGATTGAAAAAATGCCAGGTGATGAATGGCGTAAATTTGCCAATCTTCGCTTGATGTATGCTTATATGTTTACGCATCCGGGGGCAAAACTCCTTTTTATGGGTGGGGAGTTTGCACAATATGCCGAATGGAATTTTGCCAAAAGCCTCGACTGGCATTTGCTTGATTATCAGCCAAATAAGGGTGTTAATGAGTTGATGAAAGATTTGAATAAATTATACCGCTCGGAGGGTGCTTTGTATGATAAGCAATTTAGCCCTGATGGATTTGAATGGTTAGATACCAGCGATAGAGAAAATGCGGTTATTGTTTTTGCTAGAAAAGGATTAATTGAAAAGCAGAATCTATTGGTTATCTTGAATTTTACTCCTGTTTCTCGCCCGAATTACAGAATTGGGGTTCCATACGTAGGAGAATATGTGGAAATTTTCAATTCCGATGACCAAAAATATTGGGGAAGTGGTACATTGAATGGAACGATTCATTCTGATCCAATTTCTGTGCATGGAAAAGATCATTCTGTCGAACTTACGCTACCTCCTTTGGGTGCGATAGTACTGAAATTGAAGTGATAATAATAAAAATATGGCATAAAAAGACCTCTTTTGGGGTCTTTTTGTGTTAGTTCTCTCGGAAAATATTTTAATTTTATTGTTTTCTTTTAAAGAATATTATATATTGTAACTTGATTAAAACCAATGGATATAAGAGAAAAAATAATAGACGTTGCCTTAGACTTATTTTTGAAGAATGGAATTAAAAAAATTACTGTTCGCCGATTGATTAGCCCTTTAGGGATATCGAGTAAAACTTTTTATAAATATTTTGAAGATAAAGAATATTTATTGAGAATTTGTCTGGAGCGTCATTATGCCTCGTTATCCAATGATTTTCTTCAATCTAAAGATAAAAAAAATGACCCGATATGGGATTTATGCTTGATTTTGAATAAGCTTTTCAAGCTTGATTTTGGGATTTCGCAAGATTTTTATGCTGATTTGAATTATTTTTATCCTGAACTTCAGGAGAGGGTTATTAGAGCTTATGCCCAAGAATCTTTGGTCTATTTTCGTGGGCTAATCGAGGCTGGAGTCAAAATGGAGTTAATCAAGTCGAGTATAAATCCAGATTTAGTGGTTGAAACCATTGGTATTCTTTATATGACTATCACCCGTACCAATCGCCTCAAAGGCATTGTGTTTTCGCCAAAAGAGGTCTTTAACAATACAATTAATGTATATATTCAGGGAATTTGTACTGAACAAGGTTTGGCTGAATTTGAAAGCTTTTATGAACAATATGATAATTAATCGCATGAAAAAACTAACGATGGTGCTTTGGGTGCTTGCTTCGGTAGCTTCGGCTCAAAGTTCTCTCAACCTTTTGCCGATTCCGAAGTCTGTCCAATGGCTTTCTGGAGATTTTCAAATAACTCCAAATTTCTATGTTTCGGTATCTTCTCCTTCCAATGATACTCTTTTGCTCAAAGCAGTCAATCGGATTTATCAACAGCTGAATCGTAAAACGGGGCTGTATTTTAATAAAGATTATGTGAAATTTACTAGCAAAAGTGATACAGCTGCTCTCCAAATCATTACCAAAAAAGTTGTGCCTAATGCTATTGGAGTCGATGAGTCTTATACCTTGAATATTTCTCGAACAAAAGTGATTCTCGAAGCCAACACAGGCATTGGGGCAATGAGGGGGCTGGAAACGTTGTTTCAATTATGTGAAAAAAAATCTAAGAATTTTGTCTTCCCTGCCATGATTATTGCCGACGAGCCAAGATTGCCTTGGAGGGGGCTTATGATTGATGTGGCTAGACATTTTATTCCGATAGATGTCCTTGAGAGAAATATCGAGGCGATGGCAGTAGTAAAAATGAATGTTTTGCATTTGCATTTGACTGATGATCAGGGTTTTAGGGTAGAGTCAAAGGTTTTTCCGCAGTTTCACAAAAAAGGGTCGAATGGAGAATATTATACGCAGGAACAAATAATTGATTTGGTGAAATTTGCCCAAGAAAGGGGGATTATGATTATTCCGGAGTTTGATATGCCTGGGCATACCAAAAGTTGGTTTGCGGCTTATCCTTTATTGTCGAGCTTTACCGACAACTTTGAACCTGGCCCTCCGGTTGATTTTAGCCAGATAAAAGAGCAAAATATGTTTTCAATTATGCAATTTATGAAAACAGCCCCTTTTCCATCAATCAATCCTACAAATGAGCAAACGTATGTTTTTTTAGATAAGTTTTTGGGAGAAATGGCGAAGCTTTTCCCTTCTCCTTACATTCATATTGGTGCAGATGAAAATAATGGTGTTGCTTGGAAAAATAATCCTACCATTGTTGATTTTATGCAAAAAAATAAAATCGGGGATGTGCATGCTTTGCAGGCGTATTTTGTGAATCGGGTTTATCAGTTAGTGAAGAAATATAATAAAGCAGTGATTGGCTGGGAAGAGCTATTTTCTACTCAACTTCCGAAAGATGTATGGGTACAAGTTTGGCAAAATCCGACATTTATTAATCAATCAATCGAAAATGGCAATCCTACTCTCATTTCTAAAGGTTTTTATTTGGATTTGTTTATGCCTGCTTATATTCATTATAATAATCCTGATTTTTTGGGTAAAAATGGAATCCAAGGGGGGGAAGCCGCTCAATGGACTGAAATTGCCGATAGATATAATCTTGAAACCCGAATTTGGCCAAGGGCAGCGGCTATGGCGGAGCGGTTTTGGTCGCCTGCAGAGCTGACAGATATAGAGGATTTATACAGAAGATTAGCTTTGGTGAGTAAAGAATTGGACTTTAGGGGTTTGGAGCATATCTCTGCTTATGAAAAGGCACTTCGTGCTTATTCTGGCGAATCCAATATAAGCGACTTGAAGACACTTACAGAGGTATTGAGCCCCATCAAGGGTTATAAAAAACTGTTTGCAAAAATGACTCAACCCAAAGGAATGACTTTTCAAACTGCTCCATTAAATGAAATTTCGGATATAATCCCTGTAGATTCGGAAATAAAATGGAAATTCAGAGCGGCTGTTAAATTATTTTTGATTAACAAAGATTCTGAGTCAGAAAAGATTATCATGGCATATCTTAGTCAATGGCAAAGTTTGGATAAAAAACTGACTGCTGTCTTGGGAGATTCTGCTCCACTGAGCCGAATACAGGCACATGCACGAAATTTAGCCGCCATCGCCAAAATTGGCGAGCAAGCATTGGAACACTTAAAGCTCAATTATACGCCATCCACAGAGTGGACAAACGAGGCAATGAAAATTTTAAAAGAAGCTTCCAAAGCCTCAGGTGATACAGAATTGGCGGTTGTGGCTGAAATAGAATCTTTATTAAAACAGCAGATGATTCCAATTCCGAAATCGTTTCCGATTTTTTAAATTATTGAGGGCCGAATAAAAACTATTCGGCTTTTTTAGTCTATTATCAATAAGGTAATGATTGTGAAAATACCAAAAATGAAAGGAGCGATACTAGCCTTGAGAGCTAAATTGTAATTCCCTTTGTAAAAGGCAATCCATGATACAATTTCTGCAATAATTATAGCCAAAGGTAAGGCAATAATCATACCTGCCGCCCACGAACGGCGAGAAGTAACACCAGCATCAAAAATCATCGGAGACATCATGGCGAACAAAAGGGAAGGAAAAAGACCCAACAGAAGTAAAATATTGAGAATAATGACAGTGATTTTCATGAATAGGGCTAGATTAATTATGAATATACAAGCAAGATAATAATAAATACATAATATACTTGGGAAGTGTAAATGAATTATTTTTTGAAAATAAATTAGGGAAGCTGGATTTTATTTGTCAAATTTTACAAAAAATATTTAATCGAATGTTTTTTGTAAGTAACTGAAAATTAGAAAGTTATTGAATTGAGGCATTTTTGAGTGTATTTTTTTTAAAAAAAAGCAAATGAAATATTGGAATTTCAAAAACGAGCTTCTATATTTGCATTCCTAAACGGAAGGAGAGGTGCCTGAGTGGCCGAAAGGAGCAGTTTGCTAAACTGTCGTACGTCTAAAGCGTACCGCGGGTTCGAATCCCGCCCTCTCCGCAAAAAAATATTTTTTTTATTTTTTTGCGTAAAAGTTTGAAATATAAATTTTAATTTCTACTTTTGCATTCCGAAACAGAAAACACCAATCGGGGTGTAGCGTAGCCCGGTATCGCGTCTGCTTTGGGAGCAGAAGGTCGTCAGTTCGAATCTGGCCACCCCGACGAAAAGCCTTAGAGAAATCTAAGGCTTTTTTGTTTTATAAGCTGTACTAATTTAGGGGGGCAATCAGGGGTCAATCGTAAAAGTTGGGGGAATGATAAAAAATCATTTATTTTGCATAAAAACCAACCGTTTTAGACTTTACAGATTGAATAATATGGCGAATTTTAATATCGATAGTATAAGAAATCTCACTTATGATGCTATTGTCATAGGTTCGGGTATGAGCGGCGGTTGGGCAGCGAAAGAACTCACACAGAAAGGCCTCCGAACCCTTGTTCTCGAACGAGGGCGTGATGTCAAACATATCAGTGATTACCCAACCACTCTAAAACAACCTTGGGAATTTGAACATAGAGGTCAAGTTCCTCTCGAAATAAAAAAAGAGTATCAAATTGCTAGTAAAAACTATATTTTTAGTGAAGCGACTGCTCATTTTTTAACTAAAGACGCTGAGCAAGCCTATATCCAAGACCGCCCTTATGATTGGATTCGTGCTTATCAAGTAGGTGGTCGTTCATTGCTTTGGGGGCGTATGACTCAGCGTTGGAGTGACTACGATTTTGAGGGTCCTGCACGAGATGGTTACGCAACAGATTGGCCTATCCGCTATGCCGATATTGCTCCTTGGTATAGTTATGTAGAAAAATTCATTGGGGTTTCTGGAAATCGTGATGGACTTGCGATTTTACCAGATGGGGAGTTTTTGAAAGCTCATCAAATGTCATGTGTTGAAAAATATTTCAAACACAAAATTGCTTCTCAATACAGCAATCGCCATGTAATAATTGGTCGAGTGGCACACTTAACTAATCCACAAAAAATTCATTACCAACAAGGGAGAGCTGCTTGTCAAAACCGAGCCATTTGTGAGAGAGGCTGCCCTTACGGAGGTTATTTTAGTAGCAATTCTTCTACTATTCCTTGGGCTGAAAAGACGGGGAAAATGACTCTTCGCCCTCATTCTGTGGTTCATTCAGTCATTTATGATGAAACCAAAGGTCAGGCTATCGGTGTGCGTGTAATAGACTCTCAAACCCATGAAATGATTGAATTTTACGCCAAAATTATTTTCCTAAATGCTTCTGCATTAAATACGAATTTGATTTTACTGAATTCAACATCAAATCGTTTTCCGAACGGTTTGGGAAATGACAATGGATTATTAGGAAAATTCATGGCATTTCATAGCTATCGAGGTCGAATATCGGCGGAATACGAAGGGAATCTTGATTCTACAACCGACGGTCGCCGTCCTAATGGAAGTTATATTCCTCGATTCAGAAATGTGCTAAAACAAGAAACTGATTTTCTAAGGGGCTATGCTACTTCGTTAACCGCATCAAGAATCGAACTTACTAATAAAGATGGATTAGGGGAAGAACTAAAATCTAACCTCAATAAGCCATATTTGGGTTCGTGGGGAATAGGTGCAAGTATGATGGCCGAAACCATTCCGAAAGAAAGTAGCATCGTGCAATTGGATAAGCAATTGGTTGATAAATACGGCATCCCTCAGCTCAAAATTTCGATTGGCTATGATGATAATGACGAGAAGGTTTTGAAGGATTTTCATGAACAATTTTCGGAAATGTATCATGAAGCGGGTTTCAAGAATATTCAACCAATAGATACCAAACGTTTGCCAGGAAATGAAAACCACGAAATGGGTGGAGTAAGAATGGGCAAAGACCCTAATACATCTTTGTTAAATAGTTACAATCAACTCCATCATTGTAAAAATGTATTTGTCACGGATGGAGCTTGTATGACATCAACTTCTACACAAAACCCTTCCTTGACTTACATGGCTTTGACTGCTCGGGCTGCTGATTATGCGGTGAATGCCTTAAAAAGTAAAAATTTGTAAATAGCTCAAATGAGTTGCCCAAAATTTGGGTAAAAGTATTACGATTCGAGACATTTTTGAATTTTACAACTAATTGATAATTAGTCTATTGAGGGTATTGTCTAAACGATTTTTTTCTTGGGCAAGAAGAAAAGCCTTGACTCGAATGCACAAACCCCAAATGGAATTATGAAAATAACTCTATTACAGCATTTAAGTTTTCAAACATGCCTTCATATTCTTTTTGGACTTTTTAATTTTTATGGATAATTTAGACGCAGCATCGCATCAATCGTCAAAAATTATTTAGGCGTATGTAGTCTGATTGAATTTTTGTAATGATTTGTTTTGTCTATATTCTCGAACTCCAATATCATGAAATCAACCATAATTGCACTCGTTTTTTCTATATTTTTTTGGAATTGTACCTCCTCCAATCATTTAGCTTTTAAACCAAAAGTTGTTTATAAAACAAATAATCTGATTGTGAAACAAATTTCTAAAAATTCATTTATACATATTTCTTATTTACAAACAAATGATTTTGGAAATGTGCCTTGCAACGGACTCATCGTAAGAGATAATAAGGAAGTAATCATTTTCGATACGCCGACGAATGATACAAGTGCCGACGAATTGGTTAAATATGTTAAACAAAATCTCCATTGTAAAATAAATGCAATTGTCCCAACACATTTTCACGACGATTGTTTGGGTGGATTAAAGGCATTTCATAAAAACAATATCGTATCATACGCCAATCGGAAAACAATTGAACTTGCCCAAGAAAACAATTTGCCTGTGCCAATGAAAAGTATTACAGATTCGCTTACGTTAAATGTAGGAGATACCTCCGTTTCGGTAAGGTTTTTTGGAGAAGGGCATACAAAAGATAATGTTGTGGGATACTTTGCAAGCGAAAATGTACTATTTGGAGGATGTTTAATGAAAGAATTACAAGCAAGTAAGGGATACTTAGGAGATGCGAATGTAAGTGCTTGGTCTAATACAGTAGAAAAAATAAAAAATACATATCCAAATGTAAAAATAGTTGTTCCCGGTCACGGAGAATGTGGGGATAAAAAACTACTTGATTATACCATTAAATTATTTCAAAATCAGTAAAGTTAGTTTCTTAAGGAGAAATGATTTTTTCTGTTAATTAACGAATAAGTAGTTGCGGATAATTGATTTATACTTCTCTCAATTTCAGGGTCGAAGAAAAGCATCTTTGCTTTACGGATTCGTATTTTATCGGTAAATTTTGCCAAATCTTTCACGCAGATTTCTTTTTTTGGTAATTTTAAAGTTTAAATATATTATTAAATAAATTTTATCAATCTCTACATTTCAATTTTACCAATTAGCCATGAAAAAACAAATTACCGTTGTTGTTACACTTGCTTTCGGGCTTGTGACTTTAGTTTCGTTGAATCTCCGCAAGCCACATGTCGAAAGAAACTTATCGAGCCAACAACAATTACCGTACACCAAATCTCAGATAGAAAAAGGGAAATATTTGGTAGAAATAATGGGCTGTGGCGATTGCCATGCTCCCAAAAAAATGACACCTAATGGGCCTATTCTCGACCCTGATTTGGGTTTGTCTGGACATCCTGCCTCTATTCCAATCCCTTCGTTAAACAAAGATGCAATCAAAAATTGGGTACTTTTTCATCCGATGAATACCATTGCTGTTGGTCCTTGGGGAGCTACTTTTTCAGCCAATCTGACTCCCGATGACACAGGAATTGGCTCTTGGTCGGAAGAGCAATTCATTATTGCCATGACAGAAGGGAAATCTAAAGGGATTCGTACCGCCCGACCATTATTGCCTCCCATGCCTTGGACAAACTATGTACATGCCAAAAGCGAAGATTTAGTAGCTATTTTTGCCTATCTGAAAAGTTGCAAACCAATTGAAAATGTCGTTCCGCAACCAATTAGTATTGAAAAACTTTAAATGATATAGTTTTGGGTAAATTTATCCTCCTTGAGACATTGATAAATTTACCCGAATCAATATAGATTTTTATCATATATTTTACCACTTTCAAATTTATTTGCTTCGTTGAGGGTATTTTGCTTAACTTGGATGATTAATTTATCAAGCATAAAGCAAAAAATGAATAAAAATCTATTTGAAAATCAGGTGGCAATTATCTCGGGAGCAGGGATTGGTATTGGCTTTGAAATTGCCAAACAATTGGCTTTGTACGGAGCCAAAGTGATGCTTAACGATTTGGATAAAGAAGCTGCAGTGGATGCCCAACAAAAAATTAGAGAGTTAGGAGGGGTCGTTGAAATTTTTGTAGGAGATATTTCGGAATTAAGCATCATTCAGGGTATTGTGGAGCATACCGTTCGACAATTTGGAAAAATTGACATATTAATCGCCAATGCAGGAATTACTACTTTTGGAGATTTTTTGGAATATCGACCCGAGTCGATGAATAATTTACTGAAAATAAATATTTTTGGCACTTTTTTCTTGACTCAGGCTGTTGCAAAACAAATGATTCATCAAGGAAATGGTGGCTCAATTTTATTAACATCCTCGGTTACGGGGCATCAAGCTCACCCTTTTTTGGCAGCTTATGGAATGACGAAGGCTGCACTCGACCAACTATCCAAAAATTTAATCATTGATTTGGCTCCATACGGCATCAATATCAATACCATTGTGCCAGGAGCAACACTGACTGAACGAACCTTAGCTGATTTAGAATATCAAGCAACTTGGTCACGAATTACTCCCTCAGGAAGACCTGCCACGACGAATGATATTGCTCATGCCGCTTTATTTTTGGTTTCTCCTTTGTCGAGGCAAATAATGGGGCAAAATGTGGTGGTGGATGGAGGCTGGACTTCCGTTGGGGTGTCTCCATATACTCCTTGATTATCTCAAAACCGTGTAAGTACATGAATGTATTTTTAGAATAATACACGAACTTCCCCCAATAAAACAATCGACCTAAAACTATTGATTATCAGATGTTACGAATGAAACTTTCAAAGATACTCTTCTTTGGCTTATTTTTTTGTTTGGGAAGTGTTTTTGCCCAAACTTCTGTACAAAATTTGAGGGTAAATTACGAAAATACACCTTTGGGAACAGACATTTCTTCTCCTCAATTTTCGTGGCAACTTTCAGCAGCTGGCTCAAAGCGTGGAATTGCTCAGAAAAGTTATCAAATCATTGTCAAAAATTCTCGTCAAGAGTTAATTTGGGACTCCAAAAGGGTCAATTCTTCACTTTCTAATGGCATCGTGTACCAAGGCAAACCACTGAGTCCAAGTACAAATTACCGTTGGATAGTACGTGTTTGGGATACCGATAATCGGATGATTTCTGGAGAATCTTGGTTTGAAACTGGGCTTATGAACACCTCTGAGAATGCTTGGTCTGGTGCTAAATGGATTGGAGGGAGCGAGGAAGATTTGGTTCTTTATTCTCCTTATTTGTCTGTTTTTCAATTGAGCTATGCTTTGCAATTAGATGAGGCTTCACATTCGACCAAAGCATCCTTTATTTTTGGGGCAAATGATAGGCGTTTGATGAATAAAGACTTGAACTTGATGGGTGTTCAGAATGCCATAAATGAAAGTTATGTTGCATTAGAATTGGACATCAGTGCCTTAGAAGAAAATGGAAATGGCTCGGCACAATTAAATGTCTATCGTGTGGGGTATGATAAAAAAGATTCAAAAAGTCAGGTTTTTAAAGCAATTGAAATTCCGAAATCCATTATTTCTTTTAAAAATAAGTATGAAAAACATACGATTTTTGCCATTTGTAATTTTGGAATGTTTGAGTTCTATATCAATAAAATAGCACCAGAAAATCAACTCAAAACCTCCGATACAAAAAATACATCTCCTTATGCCCCCAAGGGACTCAACCTAAATCCGGTAGGTGCTGGCAATAATTTTATCAGTTTTCCGATGCTTGCCGAAATTGGATTTGAAACCAAAGAAAATCAATCTGCTTCGTTCTCGAATCTCGAAATAAGAAATTATAGATATCCTTCTAATTTGCTGTTTTCAGAACAATTAAATGAAAAATATTCGGGTATTTTCAAATCATCGACTATTAAAATAGAGAAAGGTGCATATTGGCTGAGAGGCGGTACTTTTGTAGCGGCAGACCCGAGCAAAAATGCCGCCCCTATGTTACGGACAACTTTTCGTGCAAAGGAAAGTGAAATTATTTCGGCTCGATTGTACGTGACTGCTCGAGGAATTTATGAATTATATTTGAATGGAAAACGCATAAGCAATGATTATTTCAATCCAGGTTTGACGCAATACAACAAACATCAGATGTATCAAACGTATGATTTGACAAAGGATTTGAAGAGAGGGCAGAAAAATGCTTTGGGTGCTTGGCTAAGCGAAGGCTGGTGGAGTGGAAATATTACTTACAGCGGAGAAAGCTGGAATTTTTTCGGTGATAGACAATCGCTACTCAGTAAATTAGTGGTGAAATATGCCGATGGGAGTGAACAAATAATTACTTCGAATCCGAGTGATTGGAAGTTTTTTGGCGATGGACCGATTCGTTACGGCAGTTTCTTCCAAGGAGAGGTATATGACGCTAATAAGGAAGTATTGGTGAAAGATTGGTCCTTAGCAAATTACGATGATTCGGCTTGGAAATCGGCAGAGGAAGTTCCCTTGGAGGGAACAGCTTTTGTTGGTACACACACAGATTTAGGCGGAAGAAAGAGTAGTTTAGCTTATGGTGAATATCAATTGATTGGACAAATTGGGAATAATGCAAGCATCGTAAAAACACTGACAGCACAATCCGTAGAAGAGGTTCGTCCAAAGGTTTTTGTCTATGATATGGGACAAAATATGGTAGGTTTTCCGCAAATTATTATAAAAAATGGAAAAAAAGGGCAAGTAATCTCGATAAGGTATGCAGAAATGAAATACCCTGCTTTGAAAGAATATGCCGAGAATACTGGAATGGTGATGATGGAAAATATTCGGGCAGCATTGACTCAAGATTTATATATTTTGAAGGGGGGGGATGAAATCATTCAGCCACGTTTTACTTTTCATGGATATCGATATCTTGAAATGACCGGAATAGAACAAGCCATTGCTGCTGCTGATGTGAAAGGTTTGGTGATAAGCTCTGTATTAGGTCTTAGTTCTTCTTACGAAACATCAAATCCTTTGGTTAATAAACTTTGGAGTAATATCACTTGGTCTTTACGTAGTAATTTCTTGTCAATTCCGACAGATACTCCTGCTCGAAACGAACGCATGGGGTGGAGTGGAGATATTTCTGTTTTTGCAAAAAGTGCGACTTATTTGACTGATGCTCAGTCATTTTTGAAGAGGCATTTGTTGGCGATGCGAGATGTACAAGCAGAAAATGGTCGTTTTACCGACGTAGCTCCGATGGGTGGAGGTTTTGGTGGGACATTGTGGGGGAGTGCCGGAATTGTAGTAGCATGGGAAACGTATCAGCAGTATGGAGACAAGCACTTGTTGGCAGAGCATTACGAGGCGATGAAGCGATACATGAAATTTTTAGAATCGAAGGTTGAACCCTCCACAGGAATATTGAATGAAGGCCCTTTGGGAGATTGGCTCAGTCCAGAAGGAAATAAAAACGATAATACCTTGTTTTGGATGGCATATTTTGCCTATGATTTGAAGGTGATGAGCAAAATTGCTCAACTCCTGAATCGTACCGAAGATGCCCAGTATTTTGCTTCTAAAGCAAATGAAATCAAACAAAAGTGGAACGAGGTTTATGTAGATAAAGATACGCATAAAACCATAAAGTCGGGCATCAAAACAGGATTCATGGGACCTCCAAATGAGGCACAAAAAAATCAAAAGTCGGATAAAGGAACCATCATCGATACCCAAGCATCTTATGCGATTCCGTTGGATTTGGATATTTTTGATGAAAAAAATAAGCCATTTGCTATCCAAAATTTAAAAGAGACAATCAAAAGAAGCAATAAAGACGATGGCGGGATAGAACGACCAGAATATTCTTTAATGACTGGATTTATCGGAACGGCATCTATTTCAAGAGCTTTATCCGAAAATAACAGCCACACGGAAGCCTACAAACTTTTACAACAAAAAACATATCCTTCTTGGTTATATTCGGTTGTAAACGGAGCAACATCCATTTGGGAAAGGCTAAATTCTTACACCGTAGAAAATGGCTTTGGAGGAAACAATAGTATGAATTCATTCAATCATTATTCTTTCGGTGCAGTGGCCGCTTGGATGTACAATTATTCTTTGGGAATCCAAAGGGGAGAGGGAAGTTTCAGGCATTTTGTGCTAAAACCCAATCCAGACCCAACCAAAGAAATGACTTGGGCAAAAGGGCATTATGATTCAATTTATGGAAAAATTGCCAGTGAATGGAGGTATCAAGGAGATAATCTCATTTATTTGACAGAAGTTCCTGCCAATACTTCTGCCACGCTTTATTTACCCGTCAGCAAGATTGAAAACATCAAAGAAAGTGGAAAAAATCTGACGAATGTGTCGGGAATTTCAAATGTTTTGGTAGAAAATAATCAGGTGAAAATGACGCTGGTATCTGGAAAATATTCTTTTGAAATAAAACAATAGTATCAAACAAAATTGTATAAAGCGGTTGATGAGGCATTAGCTATCGTCAATCGCTTTTTTTATGGGATTAAATTTTGGGATTTTTAGAGAAAGTATTCATGGATTTGTTTAATTTCACGAAATTATATTTTACAATTATCTAAAACAAGATGAAAAAACTGTTATCATTCTTTTGTATTTTAGTGCTAAATAAAATGGTTTCGGCACAATCAACAATTATCCCTATCGAAACTTCTGAAAATGCTCTGGTTTTACAGACTGATCAAGAAAATCATTTGGGAATCATTCATTTTGGTAAAAAATTAAATCATTCCTTTGAGTATTCGCAGATATCCAAAGCCTTTGATTATCAAGATAATAATTCTGGAATTTATCATTCAGTTTATACTCCAGGTGGGACATGGAGCTTGGTAGAACCTGCTTTTCAGGTATTACATGCTGATGGAAATACCTCGTCTGACTTAATGTATGTTTCGCATCAAGTACAGCAAAAGAATGAAAATGTAAGCCTTACGACGATTATACTAAAAGACCCAGTTTATGGTACGGAAGTTAGTCTGTTTTTTCAAACATTCGCCAAAGAAAATGTCTTTGAGCAATGGACAGAAATAAAACATCAAGAAAAATCTTCGATTCAGTTGAAAAAATATGCGTCTGCCAATTTGTATTTTGTTGCCAAAGATTTTTATTTGCACCATTATCATGGCAGTTGGGCGAAAGAAATGATGCCCGAAGATACACGATTGACTGCTGGGATAAAAACGTTGGATTCAAAATTAGGCACAAGGGCAAATCTGTATCAGCCACCAACTTTTATGCTTTCTTTTGACAAACAATCGAGCGAAGAAAGCGGAAAAGTATTACTCGGGACATTGGCTTGGTCGGGTAATTTTAAAATGGATTTTGAGAAAGATTCTTATAATAATCTACGCTTAATTGCAGGCATTAATCCATTCGCTTCAGAATACACCTTAGCTCCGAACGAAATATTCAAAACTCCATCTTTTATCTATACCTATTCCGAAAACGGCAGAGGCGAAGCAAGCAGAAACATGCACGATTGGGCAAGAAAATATAGAATTTTAGATGGAGAAGGAAATCGTTTGACGTTATTGAATAATTGGGAAGCTACTTATTTTGACTTTGATGAACAAAAATTGGCAGGATTATTCAAAGGTGCGAAAGAATTAGGGGTTGATATGTTTTTGTTGGATGATGGTTGGTTTGCAAACAAATATCCAAGAAATTCGGATAGAGCTGGCTTGGGAGATTGGCAAGAAAATAAGAAAAAATTGCCAAACGGAATTGGCTATTTGGTGAAAGAAGCGACCAAAGCTGGTGTAAAGTTCGGAATATGGGTGGAACCCGAAATGGTTAATCCAAAATCTGAGCTATACGAGAAACATTTGGATTGGGTAATTCGAGAGCCGAATAGACCTGAAAAATATTTTAGAAATCAATTGCCTTTAGATTTATCGAATCCCGAAGTGCAGGATTTTGTGTATGGGGTTTTAGATAATTTATTTACAAAAAACCCAGAACTTGCTTTCATCAAATGGGATTGTAATGCTGTGACTTACAATGCACATTCCATCTATCTCGAAAAAAATAAAATACCACAATCGCACTTGTATATCGATTATGTACGAGGTTTATACAAAGTTTTGGAGCGTTTACGTGCCAAATATCCGAAAGTACCCATGATGCTATGCTCAGGCGGTGGAGGCAGAGTGGACTATGGGGCTTTGAAATATTTCACAGAATTCTGGGTGTCGGATAATACTGACCCACTGGAAAGAATTTACATGCAATGGGAGTCGTCTTATTATTTTCCGTCAATCGCCGAGTGTAATCATATCACGGATTGGAGTAAAGTAGGAATCAAGTATCGTACAGATGTGGCAATGATGGGGAAAATGGGCTATGATATTGTGGTTGCTCAATTGAACCCCCAAGAGCTTGAGTTTAGTCAAAAGGCTCTCAAAAATTATGATAAATTGAAAGAAACGATTTGGCAAGGGGATTTGTTTCGTTTGGTAAATCCTTTTGAAAATAAGTTTGCTTCTCTTCAATACGTGAACAAGCAACAAACGAAATCCGTGATGTTTAATTATTTGACCATCGATAGATACGATATGAATACTTTGTTGGAGCCTGTAAAGTTAGAAGGCTTGAATCCTTCAAAAAAATATTCAATCAAAGAAATCAATGTATTTCCTGGCACAAAGCCTATCTATGATGGAGAATCAGTCTATTCTGGAGAGTTTTTGATGAAAATAGGAATTAACCCAAAATTAAACCACCAACGCTCAAGCGTAGTGATAGAAATAAACGAGCAAAATTAACATTCATAAATCCATGAAAAAAATCTCATTTTTAGTTTTCTTTTTCATCAGCATCAACATTGTCCAAGCACAAACATTATTGGAAGACCAATTCCAATTTAATTTTTTGGCATTGAATCCGGCTTTGGCTGGAAAAACAGGGTGTTTTAATCTGAACGCAATGCTGGGCAATCAGTTCAACGGAACGCCTCGTCCTCAGCAAATTTATCAACTATTTTCGACAGACGGTGTGATTCAAGACGGCAAAGGCGGGTTGGCATTGCAAGCATACAATAGCAATATTGTGGGATTGAACAATTCGGGTGTAAAAGCTTCTTATGCGTATCATTACCAAATTGGAGAGCTAGCAACCCTAAGCCTAGGCATTGATGCTGGATTTAAGTATCAACCAGTTTTGGTCTCTGGGAGTGGTCTGAAACAAATGTATCCTTTTGCTGGCGTGGGAGGATTGATTACCGCAAAAAAGTTTTTTGTTGGACTTTCTAAGCCTGCCCTTTGGTTGAACGAAGAGGGTTTGTTTTTTTCTAAAAAACCATTGTATTCTATCTTTGGAGCTTCTTTTGGCGACTACGATGCCACCATGCTCAATGTGACTTTTGTGAGAGAAAGCAATAAAAATATGGGTAACAATCATTATTTGAATGCCAAAGCGTGGTTTGGAAGGAAATATGCTGTGGGGCTGTCGTATAGAAATGAAAAAAGTTCGGGTATCACTGTCAGTAAAATAGTACCTATGGCAGAAATTCAATTTTCAAATCCATTACGAATGGGCTTGTCTTATGACCCCAAGCCTCCCGTTTTTAGAAGTTCTTCGCAAGCTAGTACTTTCAGACAAAGGGGAATTTTTCAATTGTTTTTTAGGTATGAATTTGGCGAAGATTCTTCTGAAGAAAATCGGATGAAATATTTTTAATGTTTGGGTCTTGAATAAATTTAACAATAAAGTTAAAAATAATCATCGAAAAGTATTATTTTATAAAATTGCTCAAAATATCTATCTGAAATTTGCAAAAAAAATATTACTTTATTGAAAGCGTGGCTTAACTTTGCGTTAATTATCTAAGTTTATTTATTTTCGATATATATACCATATTTCAATGGACCAATTTTCATACATTGCCAATGCTGATGTAGCGGCATTGGACGCACTTTACCAACAATATAAAGAGAATCCAACTTCTGTAGATGAGAGCTGGCAAAATTTTTTCAAAGGTTTTGAATTTAACCGTACTTTTAATGGGTCGGCAGCCAACGGAATTTCGTCATCTACTAACGTAACAGCAGAACATACCCGTAAAGAAATGGAGGTTGTTCACCTCATCAGAGGTTATCGTTCGAGGGGGCATCTTTTATCTACAACCAATCCTATCGGTGGCCGAAAAGACAGACAGCCCATGTTGGAGCTGTCGGATTTTAATTTATCGGAGTCTGACTTAGATACTGTTTTTGAGGCGGGAGTGGAATTATTTGGAGAACCAGCTTCTCTTCGAAAAATTGTTGATGCTCTTAAAAAAGTGTATCTCGGAAAAATAGGTTTTGAATACCTTTATATTCGTGACAGAAAAGCGAAAAATTGGTTGCGTAATAAAATTG
>JACCDQ012007580.1_pt1 | contig 31119 bp, 57 predicted proteins | sample 7446031 | NCBI WGS metagenome assembly JACCDQ01 (sample SAMN15323442, study PRJNA562643) | freshwater metagenome | isolation source: river surface water | place: USA:Blue River Watershed | collected 2017-08-17 | reverse complement strand
GTAGTCAATGGTTGCCAAGCCGAAGTTTATTACGTGTTCTCCAGTTACGTCTACCGAATGATTTATACGAATGATTTCCGCGTATTTGACGATTGCCGGTGGTGTTGAAGAAGGTAGGAAAGTCACTTTTACGACTGAACCGATTTCCAAATTTAGAAGGTTGTTCTGCTGGGTGGAGGTTAGTGGGTTTAGTCGGACATTTAGAGAGTCGAAACGATATTGCGGCTGAGAGTATTTACCGGCTAGGAAGACCGCGGTTTGCTCTAGTTGCGTATTGTCGTTTAGTAGAAGGTCGCTTAGGGTCAGGTTGAAAATACCGTAAGCGCCTTGAGAGTCCGTATCGTTAGCGATAACCGTCGAGTTAGTGATTACTGAAGTTAGAACAATTTCGTTAGCGAGTTCTTCCGAACCATACATTACGACCAAATCTTGGTAAGGAATACCGGTTCCAGTATTTGAAAGTTCAAGAACGCCAGAAGTAGAGGGAGCTACGGTTCGGTCTTGGAATGTAGCTTTACCGTCTTTAGAAATAAAGAACTTACCGAGTTCCGCTTGCTCTACTCTTTGAATGTATCCGAGCGCGTTAGTGTCTGCTTCGATTACGTCAGCACCTAAATACGCAGAACCCGTGTCAATGTTTCTAAGTGTCGGTGACCAGTCAATAGTAGGGTCGTCGAGAATAGCGTTTATGCGCGCACCCGAATACTGTGCGGTAGCAGTCCCAGCAGTTACCGTCTGATTATTTAGATAGTTGAACGCGTCCGAAGTAACGAAAGTCGCGTAGGCTTCACCGTTAGGGTTATAGGTCAAGTTCCAGTCGTCTACTGTTCCGACATACTGAATAATGCCGTTAGTTGAAATACGGACTTGGCGTTTAGGAATAATGTTTCCAACGTAAGGCGAAGCTTCGTAAGTAGGGTCATACCAACGCTGGCGGTTATTTAGTTCGACGATAGCTTCACCTGAAGAGAACGTGCCCAAGTTATTTGCTTTACCGCGGATAATTTGAATACTCGTTACGTCGTCCGTTACGTCTACGAAAAGAGTTCCACCTAGAACCCATTCGGTATTGTCGAGCTGACCTGAGATTGGGTCGTCGAGTCTTAGGAATGGTCCAGAGTTTTGTAGGTCGAAACCGATTTCTACTAATTCGGTAGGCATTACTTGACCAGACTTGACTTGTTGTATTTAGCGAGTTCGTTGTAGATTGCTTGACCTACTGCCTTACCGTTAGTTCCTACTCCGGCGTTTACGGTAATGGTCGTAATTGCTCCAGCAGTATTTCCGTATTTCTGTAGATAAGTGCTAGCCATATTTCTTAGGGTCATATCTGCGGCGGCGGCTACTGAAGTATTACCAGCGGCAATGTCAGCAATACTTAGAGTCAAGGTCTGCGACTCCATAGGAGTTTGAAGGTTTCCTACTAGGGAGTTATAAGTCGAAGTGAACGCGTTAGCAAGCGAAGTCGCCGCGGCAACTAGCGCGGCTTCCTGACTCTTCAGACCAGCAACCAAACCACCGGCTACTAGAACGCCGTTGTTGTACATTACGGAAGCAGTTTCTTCCGCGATAGTAGTTCCTACGTCGTTTAGTTCTTTGAAGAGTGAGTTTAGTTCGGTTACAGTTCCAGCGCCACCCTTGATAATTTCGGCGGCAGTCGCAGAACCGGCTTCGATACCAGCGTCTACGATTTGCTTGTAAAGATTTTGGTCTAGACCTAGTTCCCGGAGTTGCTTTAGCTGAAGAGCGAAAGCTTTAGTTCGGGTTACTACGTCCTTTAGGTTTCCTACTAGACCGTTCCCAGAAACAACTTCTTCGATACTGCGCTTAGTAGCGATAGTTAGGCTACCAACAGTTCGCGAAATAGTTTGTTCTACTGTGCGAGTCTGAGTATCGAGAAGGTTAGTAATGTCTGCGTAACCAGCAACCGCGGCTTTTACGTCACCGATAAGAGCTTCAACTAGAGAACGCTTGTTAGCGAGTTCGTCACGCTGGCGGGCAATTGCTTCTAAAGCGATACGCTCAGTCTTTACGTAAGCCTGTAGGTTCTTAGCCGCGGCTTCAGTAATAGTGTTATCCGCCAAGCCCTTCTTTATCGACTCGACAATGTTGTCAAAACCGGTAACAGCGGCGCGTTCGAATTCTCCAATTTCACGTTCGACTGCTTGAAGTGGTTGAATAGCTTCAGCTAATCCAAGTAATTCAGTTTTGAAATCAGCAAGAGCTTCTTGTTGTTTCTTTAGTTCGTCTGCTAATTCTTTCGCGGCTTTCGCTGCTGCGTCTGAAGCAGCTTTAGCGGTATCCGCGGCTTTCGTCGAACCCGTAGGAGTTTTGATAGTTACCGGAGTATAAGGCGTAAACTTCGGCATAGAAATTTCAAAAGGTTTAGCCGCCGCCGCTTCTAGTTTGTCGTAGAACTTGTTGTAGCGGTCGATAAACGTTCCCATTCGATTACCGGCAGAACCCCAGTTGAGCGTAATAATGTCTGCGAACGTAGCAAGAATGTCGTTCAGAATGAATACGACTCCAGAAGCGATACGGGTCAACGCACTTAGGAAGTCAAACAATCCCGCTAACCATTGAGCGCGACCTACTGCGTCACCAGTTCCGATAAAGACCTTACCGAACTCTCCGATTGTTCCTGCTAGCTGAAGCCACGCACGTCCAACTTCTGTAGTAGGGTCGCCCAGCATATTGAAGAACGCTACGACCTGCGGAGTTATCTGGGCAATCCAGTTAGCAAAGTCACGAATAACCGGAAGCAAAACTGCTCCGATAGTATCGGTGATTTGGTCGAAAGCAATTTTTAGAGTTCCGTAAGGGTCATTAGCCGCCGCCGCCGCTGACGCGCCTTTGAATTGTTCTTGTAAATCTTTGAGTGCGCCAGAACCCTTCTGGATACCCGGAACTAATTTAGCAAGAGCGCCGGTATTACCCGCATACGCTTTACCGATAGCGTTAGTAACTGCTTGAAGCTCTTTACCAGTTCCCGCTGATACGTCTAAAGAAAGTTGTAGAAGATTTTGTGCCTGAGTAACGTCACCAGTCGCACGAACTAAAGTAGCTAACGCAGGTCGAAGCTGACTATCTAGAACGTTGGAAGCGAGCGCGGTCTTAGCGATAAAAGTTTCGTTAGCCGCAATTTGTTCCTGAGTAGCTCCAGTAACATTCCGTAAAGCTACCGCTAACTGGGCTTGGCTCTTAGCGTCTTCTACTGCGCCTTTAGCCATTTTGTCTAGCTGGCTAACTACTGCCGCAAGACCTAAACCAATTCCAAGACCACCAAGAGATTTCTTTAGAGAAGAAGATAAACCAGCGAAAGCGCCTTTAGCCTGTTTGATACCTTTAGGGTCAAATTTGGCGACAATAGGGACTATGACTGCCATTTAGAAGTATCTCCCTGCTATGGTTTGGTATTTTTCTAATACCATTCTAACTTCCGCTTGAACTTCAGGTAACGAACTATTAGCTGCTGGCCATACGTAACGCGACGGACGACCACCTAAACCACGCACGAAAATTTCTCCGCGCTTAGATTTGAAGTTAGCCGCCATATCAACGATAGCTACGGCTGGAGAATTTACAGTAACGCGAACTAGAGAAGTAATGTCCGCACGTTTAGAACCGCCAGATTTGAAATTTATAGAAACAGATTTAGGCGGAACTAATTGTCCTTTGTAGTTCACCGAGTTATTCCAACTGGTTCTACCCCTATGGCTATTCATTCCGCGCCGTGGACTTTCTAGCGGGATAGCGGCGACGATAGCGGATTGAACCTTCTTCGCCGGACGTTTAGCTTCTTTCTGAAGCTCACGCTTTAGACCAGTATCTAGGCGGTCAAGCCTTCTATTCAAGTCCCGAATGTTTGAGTAAATTACGTCGCTCACCTGCGTTTACTCATTTCGTTAGATTTCCAAATAAGGTATCGCCCCATAGTCCAGAGCATTCGGTCTGATTGCTCTAATAAGACGTTTGGAGCGATACCTGTTTCGACGGCTAGGCTGGCGATAAACCAATGGCTACTATCGTCGCCTAGTCCCCTTATTTTGGGTCTGTTTCGCTTGCTCCCACAGACTCGACGGTATCCACCCAAGTTTCAAAATCGAGAGTAGTTGCTTTCGTGCGAACTTCCGAAGCGTGAACTAGAAATAGCAAGTAGCTAATCTTCAGGTCTTCTTCTAGTCGGCTAATCGAAATATTGAAGTGGTTTTCGAACTTCACCAAATCGCTTGCCGAACAAGTTACTTCTTTTGTTTCGCCGTTTAGGTAAACAACGCGTAGGGTTATTCTCATTTTTGATTTGTCCTTTTAGGGTTATGCCGTTGCGCGGGTGATTGCGCCTACGGTTGGGAAAGTGACGTCGAAGGTTTGTAGGTCGCCCACAGCCCCTGAAATTGGGGTGTACTGCGAGATAAGAACAACTGCGGTGTATGCCGGATTTGTGGCAGAAACAGTTCCCGAAGTCGGACGAATAACTACAGTTCCTTCAGTTCCCAAGAGTGGGAACAAAGTTGCGTCTACTGAAGAAGCACCGAAGTCCTGCTGGTAGTTTAGGGTAACTGAACCAGACTTTAGACCAGCTGCTACTTCACGCCAGCCAGCAGAACCGAGAGAAGTCTTGTCTACTTCTTCTACGGTAATCTCGAGCGAAGCTCCAGCTAGGCTTGAAGAAATGTCAGTCCCGTTTAGGCTGACGTATCGTGAGGTAATTACGACTTTTGCCATTTTTATTTCTTTCTTTTAGTCAGCCTGAACAGCGACGTTGAACTCCGCTGCCAGATATGTTGTTTCACCGATAGTTGTTGCGCCGTAGTTTCGCATATCGGTAACCACGGTGGTATAAGCCACACCACCGAGAGTCTGGTCTAATTCTATCGCACGACGGATAGAAGAAGTTCCGGTTGCTGAACAGTATGCGTCCAGCGAGTTTTGCGCGGTGCGTTCGCTTGCGCGTCCGACGATAAGAGTAACGGTAAAGAGATACTCAGTTAGCGCGTTGTTGAAAGCTTTGTGATAAGTAACGCCAGAAGGAACGATAAGTGCGAATGGTGGATTTACCAAATCTGGTAAAGTCCCTGAGCTTCTTACGTTCGCACCTAGAAGGTTAGCGGCTAGCCCAGAACGAATAGCGGTAATAGAAGCCATTACGCGAACTTCACAATCCTATAAGGGTCTACTAGCTGGGCTACGTCTGGGTCGATACGTGCGCCTAGTCGAATGAAGCCTAAGTCTGGTGAACTTAGAACGCCAAGTGGTGAGTCTAGACGCTTAAAGATACGACTCGACTGGATAATCGTCGCCTGTTTGATTGCGATAGGAATAGCTGACCAGCCCCAGACCGCAGTTACCTTTACTAGACCTTCTTCTCCCCAAATAGGGAAAGTGTAATCTCCGACTGCTCTAATGGCGTTATACGGCACTACAAGCCCGTCTACGCGTCCATTTAGCGGTTCGAGCTGATAGTCGCCAGCTTGCCAAATCGTGTCGTAAGAACCGTCTGCTGAAGCGTCTGTGGCGATTTCTGTAATCGTAATCGCGTCGTCAATGTTTGTTAGGAAGTCGTTGTCGGCGGTAAAGTATCGGACGGCAGTTCCGGCGTTGTAGAAGCTTCGCGCGGTATAAGAGTCCATTAGTCGAGAAGCTGACTCGATAGCCATTTCTAACAAAGCGTCGTCGAGATTGTCGCTTATCCTGAGCGCGGCTTTTACTTCTGCGAGTGTCGCGTAACCGTTACTTATTGCCATTTCATAATTCTATCGCACTACTGTTTTAGCAGTTTGCTTAGAACCGGTAGCCAATGTTTCTCCCAAACGGTTTCCACGTCGAACTGTTTAGCGAAGTCCACGGATACTTGCGAAGTTCCGCGTGGCGCGGCGTAAGCTTCTTCGAGCGCGGCAACGATAGACGGAACTAAAGGTATCTGCCAGAAAGAACTTTGCGAAGCGTCCCAAGTAGGTTGCCCTTCAACTAGCCAAGAGTCGTCCGAAACCAAATCCGGAGTAGCCGCCCAGTTAGAACCGATAACTCTCACGCCACACGCTTGCGCTTCCACCGTTGGAACTCCGAACCCTTCTCCGAAAGAAGGAGCGAGAAGAACGTCCATAGTCGAATAAAGTCCGGCTAAGTCTTCGCTAGAAATTCCATACTTGTAGTCAATGAATGGTGGGAATAGAACCGCGTCCTTCGGAATACCAAAAGCTTGTATCATCTGAATAAGGTTCCAGCCACCGGCAGTTCCAAGTGGGTCTGTATGAATGTAGAGAACCGCGTCAGGGTGTTTCTGCCTAAAGATACTGAACGCTAAAAGATTTTCGCTGAATGCTTTTCGGTGGATAAGACCAGAAGCTTTATTCGCCGCGTTCATACCTACAACAAATTCGTCAGTAACTCCGAGATAAGTTCGACCGTCGATACCCGCAATAGTTTTCGTAGGCTTGAAGACTTTCGTGTCGATAGCGTGGGGAACATATTCGCAAGCAATTCCCTTCGCTTCCATTTGACGAACGCCTGAAGGACTCATAGCGATAGGAGTCACGTTCTCTTTACGGAGAAACTCTTCTACCATTGGCGGCATTGTTACGTGGTCAAGTGGAACCCACCAAGCGATAGGGTGCTTATCCCAAGCCGCGCCTTTGATTACCCAGCAGTCGTAAAGACCCATAAGTAAATCTGGTTGGTCTTTGTTCTCGCTCTTCCAATGAGCGTGGTTCATAGGAGCTACGTCATTCGAATACGGGTCGTTGCCGCGCGCGTAGTGCGGGATATCTCCGAACTTAGTCCGATAGGTAGTTCGGTTTCCTTCTACTCCATAATTCGACAACATAGCAACGTCGAGTCCGGCGCGCTTCATACGTTCTAGAAGAAGGTGCGCCTGAACTCCATAACCCGTGGGTTGTCCCGGAGAGTTCGAATAAAGGCTTACAGTTCCCTTGAGTTTTTGCGTAGGTTTGCTCATAACCCAAGAATAGCAGAAACCCCGCAGACTTAGGAGCTACGGGGTTTCTTGTTTCGCGGAATAGGGAATAAACGCGATAGGTCGAGTATAACAACAAATCCGAGAAAAGGTAAACCCCAGAAGCCTACGCACTTCCGGGGTCTACCAGTCTAGAACGTGGTTCTAAGGTTTAGCTTGCGCCACCCTTGAAGTAACCAACGTGGGTAGCGTGAGTCAATCCACCACCAACACGAACTACGCCACGGAAAGTGGTTACGTCGGTGTTGAATGCGTAATCGCTTGACTGTGCCACCTGAATGCCACCAGCAACACGAACCTTATAGCTTGGGAGGTGTCCAAAGAGAATTGACTTTGCGGCGGTTGCTACTGCGGCAACTGCTGGGTTCTCGTAAACCGAGTAACCTAGCAACTGTGCTGGCTGACCGGCAACTGCTGACTCAGTCCAAATGTAACGACCTGAGCCGTCCTTGATTTTACGAAGAGCAGCAAGACCAGTCTTTGAAGCCTGGAAGCCCAAGCCCGGAAGAACGCGAGCGCCGTCCGCAATGCCATATACCAAGTCCACGATATTCTCGTATGTTGGAGCACCAGCCACGCCAGTTCCACCAGTTACGACTGAACCAGCTGAGGTCGCAAGACCAGCAGTTCCGGTAGTTAGTTCGGTGTTCATAGCGATACCAAGTGAAGTTCCGAGCTGCTGAGCAATGTAAGCAGTAATGTCGAAACCTGCGTCCGCGATTAGCTCATTAGCCACGCTGACCAATGCGCCGAACTTGGTTGCGCCTAGAGTGATTGAGCTGAATGTTGGGTTGCTCTCTCCAAGTGCTGAACCAGCTGCGGTAGCGGCTGAAGTTGAAATAGCGGTGGTGGTTGGAATTACTAGGTTCTCGCCAGAAGAAGTGTTGAAAACTTCTGAGGTCTGAAGCATTGGACCAACCAAGGTCGCAATCTGGAAAACTTGGTCATAGAAAGACTGACCCACAGTGTTCGCTGAAGGCACTAGCGCGGCGCGACGTGCGAACTCAGTTCCACGAAGCTCACCGCGAGCGATTGAGCGAAGAGTGTCAGCGTCTAGTGAAGAAGCTTCTACGGTTGGAGTGAACGCTGCTGCTGCTTCGGCTGCTTCAGCAGAACGCTGGGCTACCTTCTGAGCAGTTGCGATTGAAGTATCCGCTGAAGCGATATCTGCTTCGATACGGTCGATTTTCTGAAGCTCTTCAGCCGACAATCCACGCTTCTCTGCTTCGGCAATGTCGATAACTTCGCGCATTGCTGATACAAGGTTGTTGCGGATATCTGCTTGAGCCTTGATGAACTCAGACATAATTTTCCTTTGATTAGATTTATTTGGGTTTCTGCCGAGCAGACTCAGAACAGATTAGGTCGAGCAGACTCAGAACCTAAAAATAATTCTAATGTATGCGTGTAATACTGATAAAAGGAAACCCCGCTAACAGAAAGGGTAATGTTAGCGGGGCAGACTACGCTTGAGCGACTAGCGTGTCTCCTTCACGGCAGTTACGCGAACTTCTTTGGTCGCGTCGCCGGAGTTTACGATAGCGTCGATAAGCTCTTTGATTGCTCCGCTGCTAGGGTCGCCAGCAACTTCTTTGATTAGCTTTACGGCTACGTCGATTTCTTCTTTAGTTGCCATTTGTCATTCCTAACATTAGTAGGTCTAGTTTCTTCTTTTTGAGAGCAAGGATATCTCCTTGAACTTCTTCGACTTCTGGAGTCTTAGTAAGTTTACCAACAATGTCGGTAACCAGATTTGCTTGCTCTGCTTCTAGCTCTTCACCGAGTTCTAGTTTTAGAAGTGCTTCAGCGAGAGTGTCTGCGTCGATAGTTCCTTCAATCGAACGGACTGAAGTAGTTCCGGTCGTAGCCGAATATGCGGGGAACGCCACTAGGGAAACTTCGTGGAGCGAAACACGGTTTAGAGTGCGGACGTTTCCGGCTCTATCCCAAGAGTCGCCGCCGGTCGGAACTGTAAATCCGAAGCTCATAGCCGATACGTCGCCACGCTTGAGAAGGACTGCCGCGTCGCGCCCAGCCTGAGTATCAGGTAGAGAAGCAATAGCTTTTAGACCGTAAGAGTCTTCGACTAGACGGAGAGTTCCCGCGCGGGTTGAACCTAGAACTATTCCGGTATCGTGGTTCCATAGAAGTTTGATATCGTTGCGTGACTGTAGGCTCTTACGGAAAGCGCCCGGAGCAATTCTTTCCGTGAATGGTAGCGGGCTTGAGTCAGAATTGAATACGGCTGCGTAACCTTCGAAGGTCATTCCGTCGCCGTTCTCACGAATTTCGAAAGTAACGTCTGCGGTTCGAGTTTCGTTTACGTTCTTAGCGCGACCTTCTTCAGGAACTCCTTCTAGCTTCGCCTTGATAGCGTAAGCCGCGTTCAGCCACTTAGTCCGAATAGGGATTACGTTAGAGTCCGTCAAATCTGGAAGTTCTTCTGGCGCGGTAAGCGGTTCGACTTTCTTCAGGTCAGCGATAGGAACCATAACCTTTAGTCCCGTATCCGACCAAACGCCGTCTTCTTCGTCGTAAATAGAAACTTCGGCAGTATCTTCGTCGATAGAAAGGACTTCGCCAGCATAGGCTTCAGTCCCGATAAGCCAAGCGACGTAATCGCCTACGACTAATTCGTCTGGAAGTGCGCGGGTTAGTTCGGTCATTCTTTCGCTTTCTTCTTGTTCTCTAATTCTAGCAACTACCGAATTGGCGTAATCAAGTGCGCGGTTCGCCGCTTGCTTACTTGGACCACTTCCCCAAAGTAAATGCGCGACAACTCCCGGCGAAGGGTAGTTATCTGAATTAGGTTTTGCGTTAGGACTATCTAGGTCTACTAGGTGGCGCGCAATCCACGCCGCTATTCTTATCCACTTGTCGTCGGATATTCGACCTTCTGCCATTTCGCGGGCTTCGCGGATAGTTCTATCGACTACGCCGTCACCTGCTAAACCTTCGGCATAATACTTGAGTCCTTGCTTTGCGGCGGCGCGCATATAAGCAGGAGCTTCTACGTTTAGAGCGCGAACCGAGTTAGTGGCTGGAATGTCCGCTGGGTCAGTAACTTTTATTCCGAGTGAACGGTAAGCCGCGAGTGCGTCTGGATTATTCTCGACCGCTTCGATTACGTTATAAGTTTCGAGAAGTGTTTCGGCAGTAGCTTTTTTGTATTCGATTGAGTCAGCACTCGAGCCGGGGTTCATAATAAGACGGCTAAAGGTTACGCCTAAGTCTTCTAGAGTTTTGCGAGTTTCTTCTTCGTCGCTACGTGGACGACCGGTAACGATAAAGAGCGCGCCTTCGAGTGACTGTAAATAATCCCAAGTTTTACGAATAAGAGTTTTGCCGCGGATTAGCGTATCGTCCAGGTCGCTAATAATAATCGGGTCGCCGTCTTCATTACGTTCGCCTACGAATGGTTCGTCGTCGGCAAGGCTAATCGCTACGGCTTGCTTTATTGCGTCGGCTTTAGTTTGGTGGCAACCGAAAGCGTCGCCAGCTTGGTCTACTACTGCCCAGCCTGAGCAACCGTTCTCTTTGTCCGTAATGTAGTAAGGCATTAGACCGGTATCCTTAGATAGCTAACCGTGTGCCCTTCGCTAGTTGAACACATAAAGAGCGACTGACCGGGAAATAACATAAAGTCTTGAACGCTTGATTTGTCAATGCCGAAGCCATTTTCGGTTGAAACGTTTCCGTTACCTAAGTACAAAGTCTTAGTCGTATCTTCGTTATGAATGTAGATACGAATAGGAGAAACTCCTACGCCGTCAATCTGAATTGGAACAGTTCCTACAGTAAGGCGACCTGACTCGACTGGCAAAGTCATTAGTAAACGCTCTCAGGGTCTTCTGGATTTATTTGCGCTACTGACTGAAGTTGCGTCGAAGGCAAACCAGTATGAGCGATAGCAGGAAGACCAAGCTTCGCTAGAACGTCGGCAGGGTCGAAACCTGCGTCCGTAAGAGTCTTAGCCATAATGACCTTCTGCTGAGTTTCGGTTAGGTTAGCCGCGGCTAGGTCTACGTTCGCTAGTGGAACTCGGTAAACCGAACCGCCTTGAACTGGTGGCAAATCTTCGAAACGTCGAACGTCGTCTACTGAAAGCCAGCCAGTTAGGAGAGCTGAGTTGTAAGCGGTGGTGCGACTATTGAAGTCGCCACGCATTAGACCGTCTACGTTGAACTTGATAAATTCGCCCGGAGCTAGAAGCTTCGAGTAAGACCATTCGAGTTTCTCAATGTATGGACGCAATGTGTGAGTGACGAACTGTATGGCGTTCTGCTCCACGCTGGCATAACTTGTTGTCCCGGGAATACCCATCATAGATAGCGGAATGTTGAACGCGCGCGCGATTTCTTCAACTGCGAAGCGACGGCTTTCTAGGAACTGAGCCGCGTCATTATTTACGGTAGTAGTTTTGTAAGTTGCGCCACCAGTAAGAATGCCGGTGCGGTGAGCTTTACGGAAACCGCGGTGCGCTGAGTCGAAACCGTCGCGCAAGTTTTTAGCTTGGTCTGGTTTTAGGTCGCCCGGAAATTCGATAATGCCTTGAGTAGTCGCACCTTGACCGAAGAAACGTGCGGCGTAAGACTGAAGTGCTGAAGCAACTCCGAGAGCTTCCTTTAGTTTCTCGACGCGGCTAATCCCCTTGATAGCGCCCGGCTCTAACAAATCGGTTATGTGGATAACGTCGTCGCTAGTTAGTCCGTTTGGTTCGCCTTCATAAGTGAAAATCTTTCGACCGATAGCAGAACGGCTAACGGTTACTTTGTTCGGGTCGAGAACTACTAGGTTCACTACTTCGCCAGAATTGTTGCGGAAGACTCGAGTGTAAGAATTTCCGTTAGTCATTAGCGAAACAAGAACTTGCTGGTAATGCGCCGAACGTGTTTGGTCTACGTCTGGCTGGTCTACCCACGCTGGACGGTTAGGAAGATAAACTCGCTGACCGAGTTCGCGGCGGTAAGCGCCTAGTGGAAGAGTCGAGATAGTGTCGGAGATTAGGCTCACCGCTGAGAAGAACGCGACGATTTCGAATGAAGTCTTAGCGTTGATTACCGTTCCTGATTGGTTGCTCAGGTCTAGGTCAGCCCCCGCGCCCCATACGGTTTGGAAACTAATAGCGCGATTTTCGAATAGGTTGCCTAGCATTACTTACTTCTTTCCAAAGCCAAACCGAATAGAACAAGACCGATACCGGCAATGATTAGACCGGCTGGCGGATAGATAAAGCCCACGCCTATAGAAATAATGGCGACTCCGAGAGCTTGCGTAAGAGTTGCTAACATACCTGCCTAAAAATAAAATTGCGGGACTACTTGTTCTTCCATTCTAGCCGAAGCGCGGTCGTAAGCCATCATTAGAGCAATGGCGTTGTCCACTTTTAGCTTCGGTTGTTTATAGTCTTTCGTGATACGTGCGCCACGTGCGTCCATTTTGAGAACGCAATTATCTATGTGTCTTGCGAGAGCCGCGTCCCCGTCGTGGCGAAATTTTTGGTTCATAATCGCGTCGAAAAGTTTTGAAGTCGCGGGAACTGTGCGCTCTGGGCTATTTCGATACATAGTTACGGGAATACCTGACTCTTGCCACAAAAGTAGTTCGTCGAACCAGAACGAAGGGTCGCAAGCCATTTCGCGCATACGCGGAAACTCTTTATAGAAGTTCATAAGCCAAAGGGTCACTTCGTCTTTAGATACGCGCCAAGAGTCGTCGTCTATAGCGAAATTCTTTTCCCACGAAGCTACGCGCTTTACTCGGAACGGTTCGCCTTCTTCTTTCGGCAGTATTACCGCGACGATTGAAGTCGAGTCATTATTCCAAGAACCGTCGAAGCCTAAGACGTATTCGTCGTCTGGGGTCATTTCGAATTTGTCTTCGAGTTCGTCCCAAAGCCCAGCCGCAAGCCACGCTTGCTTATTCGATACCCATTGGTTTAGGCGTTTAGTTCTAAACTCAGCTTCGGGAGTTCGTCTTACTGCGCTCTCGAAATCTTGTTCCGAAACTAAATCGTTGAAGCCGGGGTTAGCTTTTGCCCATTGAGCTGGGTCGCGGTGGTCGCCTTCGGGGTCAGCTTCCCACCAAGCCATAAAGAAACTGGGGTCTTGAACTTCGCCGGAAATAATTTGTTTTCCGTAGTTGTAAAGTTCGTAGGCGATAGAGTCTTGACCGGTCGAGTCAGTCTTTACTCCCGCAGTCGTAATCGCTACCAGTTGCCCAATCTTTCCACGGTTTCCCATAGCCAAACTAAACACGTCGAACAAATCTCGGTTCTTATGCGCGTGAAGTTCGTCCAAAATTACACGGCTTGGGTTCAAACCTTCCTTGGAATAAGCTTCTGCCGAAACGACTTTGAAAACTGAGTTAGTCGCTGGGACGTAAATCGAGTCTTTATAGATTTGAACTAACTCGGAAAGTTCCGAAGCTTCCACCATTCGCTTCGCTTCGTTGAAAACGATACGCGCCTGTTCCTTCTCCGCGGCGACCGCGATTACTTCGCCACCGCCGATACCTTCACCGAGCAAAGAATACAAACCGATTGCGGCACTCGAAAGCGCGGACTTGCCATTCTTTCTGGGCATTCCAATAAGGCAGGTCTGGTGAACTAATCCACCTTCTTCGTCGCGCGCATAAATTCTTCTAAGGAGTTCCTTTTGCCAGTCCCGAAGGAGCAAAGGTTCACCCATAGCGCCCGCGATACCGTCCTTACCGATAGAGCCGAACGTTTCCGCAAACTCGACAACGTAATCGCCGTCCCCGTTTTCGATTTCGTTTTCATTTACCGGAGTAACCCAAGCTGGTGGCCAGCTAGCCACGTTGCGCCTTTCTCGCTAGTAAATCTTCAAGCTTCGACTGCTTCTTAACTTCAGCTACTCCTAGACGGCTTCGGTCTGTAGGAGTGAAACCTAGAAGCGATAGGTTCTCGACGATAGCGCGCTCTAACTGGCGAAGAGCTTTACGTTCGTCGTTCTTCCCTTCGTTCCAAACTTGAGTTCGAAGCTTCGCGCGTTCGTCCATTTGTTCGCAAACTAAAAGAAGCAAGTCCACGTCCGTCGAGTAACTAATCCAAGAATGACCCATAGACCAGACTCGGTTCCAAAGTTCTAACCCGAACTGGAAAAGTTGTCGGCTAGGTTCAGGAATAGAAGTTACTGCCGGAAGAATAATCAGGTTCTCTTGGTCAGGTAGCGCGCGCTTGCCCGGGTTACCAGTCGCCCGCTTTAGTTCGACTGGCTTCGGTGGTCTTCCCCTAGTAGCCATTAGTTATCTTCTCGAGCGAATGGCAGGGATTGAACCTGCTTCTCCAAGCCGGAAGCTTGGCGAGTTACCTTCAACTCTTCATTCGCATTTGGGTAAGGTAAGGCTAGCACAGAAACTTGTTTGCGCATAGCTCTATCAAGTGGATAAACGTAACGAAACTTTCCGGGACTTTCACGCTTCGGCGCGGTAGGTCGCTTCGGGTGGTGGTAAGCGTTACGCGTGTGCATCCAGCGTCCGTCGATAAAATACTCGGTTACTGAATTACTGACTCCAGTAAATAACCAGTTGCCCGCTTTATAAATTCCACCGACGTGCCCTTCTTTTGGGTCAGCGAAAGAAATAACTGCGCGAAGAGCTGGGTTATCTTTCTTCAACTGAGTAAGAGTCACCGCGACGATTTGGCTTACTGGTGCTTCGTGCTTATCGAGAGCGACTCGAGTAAGTTCGCAAACCTGAGTCTGGTCAAGTTCTAAAGACGTGCCAAGATTAGGGCTTGCTCCGCGCGAGTAAATAACCACGCCAATAAATTTGTCGTTTTCCCAAACTCCGTATTTGACTAACTTGCCTACGGGAAGACACTTTGAATAACGCCAATTCTTTGCCGCATACTCCGCGGCTTCCTTCGAAGCGTTAGCAATGAGCAGACTCATACTGGCTCAATTTCTCCCCTAGCCGCCACGCGCCATTCAAAACCACAATTAGGGCAAAGAGTCGAAGCGCGCTGGTCGAGTCGCGGTTGTTCGCTAACGTCCGGACTGAAATTTGGTTCGATAAGTTTAGGAGCTTCAAAGCCAATCTTCTCCACCATAAAACCAGACTCGCTAAGTTCTGCCAAATGCTTCTGTAAAACTTCTTGGTTCCATTCTGCGAGTTCAGCAGTTCGATTATCGGCAATGGCGAAAGCTTTGATTTGTTCGTCCGACCAATCTGCCGGAACAGAAACCGTGTCAATCTCAGACCAGCCCAAAGCGATAGCCGCTTGAAGAGTTCCATTCCCCGCGACGACTACGCCATTCGAATTTAGAACAATCGGCTTACGCTGACCGAACTCCGCAAGTGACCGTTTGATAGCGTCGAGGTTCTGCGCGCTATGCGAACGCGCGTTCTCAGGGTCGAAGCTCAAGTCAGCGACTCTCTTAGTTTCAATGCGTAGGTTCATACTCAAAACTCTAGCAGAATGAAAACTCCGAATTTCGCGGGCAGACGCGCGGAAGGGAGTTCGGGGTATTATTTCGCGGAGTTTCTAAGGATTTACCTGCCCCCGGGGATATACGGGCGGGGGTCTAGCGGGGTTATACGGCTTCTACAGGGGTTTATTGCCGCGTTTGGCGTTACAACTCGAATGGGCTGGTGCTAGCTGCCTGAGGTCGTATACGGGCGTTCCGGGGGTTAGGTGGTCGGCTTCGATTTTGTCGCCCAGTTCGAAGGGTTTCCCGCATAGGTGGCAGACGGTCGCGGTTTGGCGGATTACTTTAGCTAATCGTGCGTATGCGCCTTTGTACTGACCAGTTTCGTTCTTCCTTCTGCTTCGTCTAGCGTTATGCGCGGCTTCTACCTGCTGGGCGTGCTGGATACAACGGCTTCCGTTAGTGGAGAGAACTCCGCACGTTAGGCAAGGCTCAGGTAGTTTCGGCATTAGGGGTGGGCTTCTTGATTTATTTTATTTTTTTGTTTCGGTCGTTGGCGTAGAACCCTGACCCTTTGAAGGTGACTGCTCCGATACCGTAGACGCGTTCCATTTCTTTTCCGCAAGCGCAGACTGCTTTGTATTCTTCGACTGAGATACTTAGAGTCACGGTTCGGGTTTGTCCGCATTCGCAACGGTAATCGTAGATTGGCATTAGCGTTTCTCTTTCAGGGCTAGAAGTATTTTGGCGTGAGCTATCGCAGGGTTAGGTTCGTTCTTTACGACCGCGCGAATGGCGTCGAGAAGCTCTTGAGTTACCTTAGTCACTTCTTCTTCCCCGTAATTTCTAGAAGAATTTCCTTCAGTATCGCCGCTTCTCTAGTCGCTCCCCATTCTTGGCAGTCTTGGTAATGCTTGACGATTAGAGCGGTGATTTCTTTAGCGGTCATTCTTTAGTTTGCTTTCTTCTTATGGCGATTGAGTCTTAGGTAATGCTTTGAGCAGATACCTTTGGCTTTCACGGGGTTATAGCATAGCGCCACCGCGCAAGACTCTAACTTCTTACCTTCGATAGACCACAAGTGCTGGGCTATAAGGATAGAGCCAAGAGAAGACTTCTGTATCTCTCCAGCTTCTTTACGTTTACGATAATCGGCTAAGTAATGCTTCGCGCATAAGCCTTTAGCTTTTACGGGTAGCCCGCAATGACACATAGTTAGTCGCTCTTTTCTAGTTTTGGATACGGTAGAACTTTGTATCTTAGTAACGATTGAAGTTCTTTCTTCTTTCTTTTTGTTGCGTTGAAGTAGACGTAACGGTGCTTTCTAGGACGTTCTACCCAATAGACAAGGTCGCCGAACTTCTCAATAACCTGTTTATTTGTTAGCCCATTCGCGTAGGTCGTATGGTGCTGGTGCTCTAGCCCTTTTACTTTTGGGTCTTTGAACTTTGAGCTAAGTCCCGTGTAAATAAAGTTCGTAGCTTGATAGACAATCCCTAAGTGGTCTTGACTACTATCGGCAAAGGAAACAATTATTTCTTTATCTAGTTGTTTGATTGAGTTACCGATTAGGAAGCTTTCGCCGTTCTTTGGAACTGAGTCGTGAACCCAAAGGCGTGTCAGTTCGTAGACATTACTCGCTTGCTCCGGTCCACAAATTCCTTTTAGTAACGTGCTAGACGCGCTAACGCCATAAGTTACTACTCCTACGCAGTAATGATTGGAGTTATCAAATAAGCCGAAGGCTACTGAGCAAGGAGCTTTCCTGTGTAAGTAGTGATGTGCTACAACGTATTCCATAGCCATTTGGTAAGTGATACGTTCTACGTAATAGTTTTCTGTTATTGCCATTATTCCCTTTTCTTTGGCTACAAAGTCTATAGCTTTACAACAGTTCCGGTGAACTCTTTCTTTTCTTCTAGGACGAAGCAGACTAAGCCGGGCTGACTGTCTTCTCCGCTGGTTAGTCGGAACCAGTCTGAACCGTTGTCTAAAGTGGCGGCTTGTATCCAGAAGCGACTTGAGCCGCGTTCGGTTGAAGCGATTTCTTGAACTCTCAAATGGTGGAAGTGTCCGCTTGCGAGAATAGTTGCGGCGGCTACTGGCTGGTTGCCGAACGCCTGAGCTTTCCACCAATTCGGAATGCCTTCAGGTCTGTTCGATTGGTGACCGTGTGCGAGTCCTAGACGGTGGAAGTTATCTCCGAATACGTCCACTACTAAGCTTTCGTCGTCGCGGTTAGGTTCTAGGAACTTTATTCCGAGTCCGACTTCGTGCGAGAGTCTAGCTAGAGTTCGTCCAATGTAGATAGCCCAGTCGTCAGTAGGAGTTCCTACTTTCTGTTTGCTGACACGCCATTGACAATGGTTAGAACCTACTGAAGCGTAAGTGACTTCAGCGATTGCCGATAGTTGTTTCAAAGTTTCCCAAGCGAGAGTTGCCGCTAAATCCACTTGAGCCATAATCGACAAGTCGTTCGATTGAAGTTGCGCTAAGTTCGCGGCGTTACCAAAGTTCTCGATAGTGTCGCCTACGTCGCAGAAGACTACGCGAGTTACTTTCTCCTTCTTAGCAAAAGCTAATAGGTCGCTAATCTTTTCGTGGACGCGCTCTACCAGTTCTTTACTTCCACCGCGGCTAGCCACCTTTCCGACTTGAAGGTCAGACCATAAAACTACTAGCGCCTTATTCCCTGCTACGGCTTTAGCTTTTGTAACTTTTGTACGTTTTGCTTCCGAGTAGAGAAGCGGTAAATCTATCTTCGCGTTTACTTTACGGAAGCGGAACTTGTAGGCGGTGAGCCATTCTCCGTCGTATCTTTGCCAGCGGCTAGTGCGTGGTTCTCCGACGATTTCGATTTCTTCGGGGTCGAACCCAGCGTCGATTAGAAAAGCTTCAAAGTCTGGTTTATCTCCAGCTACTGCGTTAGTAGTCGCTTCACCTTCCGAACCGTTGAACTCTACTGCGGGCTTCCACCCTACTGGAGCTTCAATCTTCGGAGCTGGTTGTAAGTTCTCAAGCATTACACGAACACAGTCGTTTACGGTGACGGTCTAACGTTCCACGGCTAAGAGTTAGTCCACGTCGCTTTAGTTCGGTGCTTAGAGCAGTAATAGACCATTGCGGATTATCTATGGCTTCGAGAAGAATTGCTTTATCTTCTTTCGATAATTCTGCGGATTGTTTGAGAACGTAGCAGACGTTGTGGTCTGGTGGCGTAAGTCCGGAAAGTATGCTCATAGTTTCAGCCTACCGTCAATTCGTTAGAGAAGTCTTCTACTAGGGTCTTAGCTATTTTCGTGGCTGATGTTCTCGGCATAGGCGCGAAGCTCTCTAATCTGAGTAGGACTGCTAGGTCTAGACGGATTGCGTCTAAGTCGGCACTCCAAACTAAATCGGCTTCGAGTAGGTCGGCGGCTTCTCTAAGAACGTTAGCCATTAGTTTCCTTTATCTTCTTTGATAAGTTTTTGCGCCCGCGCGTGAGCCTTGATTGCTTTTTGGTCGCGCGCTCCTTCGGCGTAGCGTCCGGCGTGAAACATTACGTTGTCGCGGTAGCGCGTGTTGACTGGACGGTCTACGTAAACGATTTGTGGTTCGAACTTGTTCATAGCTGGGTGCCGCCAAGTTGCGTCGTGGCGTTCGGCTTCTAAGCTCATAAGCCAAAGGCGGAGTTCTTCGCTGGTTTTCTCTTTAGTCTTCATTGTCTTCTCTTTCGTCCATAACGATACTTAGGGCTACTTCTAAAGCGTTTACGATTTCGAGGTTGCCTTTACTGAAGTGGCTTTGGCGTAGTTTGAAGATTTCTCTAAAGATACGTGATTTCTCTTCGGCTGCGCCTTGACTACGAAACCCACGCTTATAGTCTTCGAATAGTGCGCGGCTTATGTAGTAGTTGTTTGTCTTGTCGATTACTGGCGGCGTATCCATTAGATTTCCTTTTTGATAAGAGTAATAATCGCGTTTATGTTTACGTTCGTCGTAACCGCAGGTGACTTCTGAGCTTGAGCGCGTAGGTCGCGCAACATTTCTAAAATACGGTCGCGTTCATTCTTCTTACCGAGATTTACAGCTTCGCGAATTACGGTTTCAAATTCGTTATGCGTCAAATCGAGCATTCTCATACTTCCTAATCAAATCCTGAACCTGCTTCACCGGCTTAGGAATAGCTTTCAATTCTCGGAGAAGTTCCACGCGGGCTTCTACGCGGGCAGTATTACGAGTGGCGTCCACTAACGCTTTCATACCGTCATAGATTGGGCTACTCACTTAGACCGCCATAAACTCGCTGAAGGTGATTTATAAGCGAGTGACGTGCCGCTGATTGAATAGCTAGGACTTCTGGGTCTTGCTCCGAATAGGCTTCGTCTTGCGCGTCCGTAAATCGGGTGGCTTCGACAATGATTTCGTTTACCAGTTCGAGAGTATCTTTCAGTCTTTGTTCAGTCATTTGTTATTGCTCCAGACCATAGGGCTTCGTTCGGCGGCTAGGCTACGGATTTCGAAAAGACCGTCTAGGTCTTGTTCTTGTTCCATAATTAGTCGCGCGTATAAAGCGCGGTAGTTGTTGTTTAGTTTGTAGCCTTCTTTATCTGAGAGTCCGCTTACGTGGAGTTCCCAGCGAAGCTTTTCGAATAGGGTCGCTATTCCTAGGCGGGCTTTACCTGCGGCTACCCATTGGCGGGCTAGTCGAACAAGTTGCGCGTAAACTATCGGGTTGTCTTTGTGGAAGTCGATAAAGGCTTTCTCGATTTTGTTGTAGCTTGTCGGTTCGCATACGTGTTCTGCTCCGATTGCTACTCCACCGCAGAAGATACAGGTAGGCATTATTTAGCCTTTGCTAGTGAACAGATTAGGAAGAAGACCGCGACTCCGATTAGGGTCAGCGCGATAGGGTCAGCAAAATTATTTCCTAGAAATTCTGCGAGTGCGAGAACCGCACCGGCGATTAGGAAGAAAGCGAATACTAGGACGTAACGCATTTATTCTTCTCCTTCGCAAGAGTCAGCGCCGCAATCGTGGTCGCAAGAACACTCTTCGTCTTCGTCGTCTACTGAGTAGAGTTCTGTATTACTTAGAGCGTGGAGAAGAGCTACTACTTTCGTCTTGGTGATTTCGTCCGGTAGAAAGTATTGGATTTGTGAAGCGGCGAATAGTATGCCGTCTTTGAATGCTTCGTTTTGTGCGTTCTTCAATCCACCGAAGGTTAGTGTGATTTCGTCGTCCATTTTGTATCCCATTTTATTTTCCCTTTTCTTTGATTGAGTGATTACGCTGCTACTACTACTAGGCACTTAGTTTCGAAAAGGTAGCTTGACTGGATTTGTTCGACTACGTCGAAGCCTTTAGCCTTTAGTGTCTCAATAACTAGCGGAAGCTGAATAACTGCGCGCTTTGCGTGGTGGTCGTAACCAGCAGTGTTATAACCTAGTTTGATACGACCGTCAGAAAGCTTTTCTGCGTAAACTCCGGTGCTACGAATTGAGCGGCTTCCCTTGTGTGTGTAACGGTGGCTTACTAATACGCCTTCGGTTGCGCGGATAGCTCCTGCTACTGCCTGTACTGTTACCTGCTTGTTCATTTGTTTCTCCCTTTTCTTATTTAGCCTTTCTGGCTATGTATAAATAGTATCAAAGTTTCAGAATAAATCTAGTGTTTTTGAAAGATTTTTAGGGTTGTTACCAATCTGTTATAAACCGTTATTTAGCCTATTTATAAGGCTTCCAGCCCTAATCCAGCTCCTCTTCTAAAAGAAGCTCAATAAAGCGGATAGCGTCTTCAGGGTTACGACCGTATTTCTTCAGCGCGTCAGCTAAATACTCCATAGCCATAAAATCTAGTTCTGGCTCTTTGTGGAAACTCTGCCCGTAGTTCTCTTGACTAAATCCGATTAGGTCGAGGAAAGTTAGGAAAGGGTTCTTGTCGTATTCGTAGTTGAAACCGAGTCCGTGTAGTGCTTCGATTTCTTGGAAAGCTTCAGCGGCACGAAGGCTCTTTAGAGTAACCGTCATTATGCGCGCACCCACTCACGTTCTACTAGAACTTCGGTAATTGCTTCGATTGACTCTTGCGCGTGAAGACCGACAACTAAGTCTTTCTCTTCGTAGGCGCGGTCGAATAGTTTTTTGAAACCGTCGAGAAGTGCGTAAAGCTCTTCGGTGGTTTTTGCGTTCGCTTGAGTTTTGATTAGTTTGAGTGTCATTTTATTTTCCCTTTCTTGCTGACGACCGCTTACGCGGTCACTCCTGCTTCTACGTCGATTTCGCTAAGAATTGAAAGTAGTGTGTTGATTTGAACCCAAACAAGTTCTGCTTCTGCGCGAAGATTAGCAACTTCAGCTTTTGTTCCGTATTGCTTTGCTAGGCGCTTCTGCGAAAGAATGTTTTCGTAAACTTGGTCAAGCTCATTTATTTTTTTGGTAATTACTTCGTTTGGTGACATTTTTTATTTTCCCTTTTCTTTGATTGTGATTACTTAGCTAGGTAGACTAGGCGGTCGCTAGTTACTGCGTAGCGCATTGGGTTATTTGAGATAAACTCACGAATTTCTACCTGAAGCTCATTCTCGGTGCGACCGGTTGCCTGAGAAAGAAGACGTAGGTTACGGTAGAAGCGACTTGAGAATAGGTTTCCGCCGCGCTTGTTTCGCATAGTTTTGCTTTTGAAGAATGCGGTGCTCTTAACTTGAAGCTCTGCTAGAAATTGGATTGTGATTTCGTTTCCGTATACGTCTACTGCGTTCATTTTGTTTTCCCTTTTCTTTCCTAGCTCTTTTGCTATAAGTAAAAGGTATCAAAGTTTCAGGGGTCTGTCAACTACATTTCTAGGGTTTTTTAGCTTTGTTACCAACCCGTTATAAAGCCCTAAATCCGCTTCAAATAGACCCTAGCGCCCGCCGTCGGATACGTGTCCGTAGTCGAACCCGTCCAAAGCTTCCGAGCTTCCACCTGAACAATCAGCGCGTCGTCCGTAATGACCCCAGCCTGCGTAAGCGAGTCACCCACCGCTCTAATCAAATGGTCCAAATCAGGTTTACCGCCCGGATAGTTTTTATGCTTCGGACTCTTCGGACGTTCAATAAAAAAATCCACCACTAAACGAACAGGGTCGCTAAAAGGAATAATCGAGTCAGACCGCATAAGCTCCTGCTTCGCCGCCAAAATAACTGCGTTACGCCACTCAGGAAGAAACTTAGAAGCTTCCACCATCACCGCACGTTTACCAATAACGTAAGCGTTCTTCGAACCCTGCGGAGCTGGACGACCTTCGACGTAGAAGAGAAACTCTTCGCGCATTATTTTCTAAAGGCTTCGACGATTGCGTTGATAATAGCAAAAATAAAACCCGCGCCAAAAAACATAGCGCCAACACCGAGAATGCCCAACATTATTCCGCCAGCGATTTCGAACATTAGAATGGGAAATCGTCTACTTTAGACCAAGAGTCTGGCACGTTCGGAGCAGGAACAGAAGCACCAGTCGGTTCAAAAGAAGCACCGTTGATAGAAACCTTTACAGAAACTCCCGGCTTACCTTCACGGTCAAGCTTTACAGTTCCGTCAGGGTTCTTCCATTCGTCCTTCACCGCAGAATGAAGACCACGGAAAATACCTTCAGCGTTCAAAGCAAAACTAACAGGCTTCTCGAACCACGCCGTATATTTACGTTGCGCCTGCTCACCGTCCTTCGTAGTAAAGAACTCAGTAACTTCCACGCCACGGTTCTCAAAAAAAATGCGGGTAGCAAAACCCTTCACTTCAATAGTCGCCATCTAGCAACCCCTTTCATAGATACGCTCAGAATAGCAGAAACTAGACCACGTGGTCAATCTCCACACAATCCTTATGCCCACACACGCGCCCACCCGGAAGAACAAGCTCACCATTCACCAAAGGATTATCGTCCAAATCAAACTCACCAGACCACGGCTTACACGGCTTCGCAAAACCATAAGAAATAGTCTTCGCCGGACGCATACGACAAGAAGAACACAACCCGTCCTTACGCTTGCGCTTATCCAAAGGCACAAAACTAACCTGCCCGCACCTAACGCAAACAATCTTCTGTTCGTCCATACAAGAATGCTAGCAGTAACTCAAAATACGCTTTGGGTTCTCGAAGGAGAGAGAAGGGCTTAGAGCAGCACCTTCTCCACGCCAAGGGACTCTTGGGTCGGTCAGGGGTCGAGCCTTACGGTTACGACTATCTACGCCATACACGGTAAAGGACTACTAGGTAACTGGGTAGATACGGGGCAATTACGCCTTTACTGTTCTGCCAATCTTTCATTGGCTTTTGCTCAGTCTGAAGCTTCACATTTGCCGAGCGCGCTAAATCGTCTGGCTCTAACCCACGATAACCGCCACCGTCAATGGTCGGGAAGTTGACTTTAGTTCGGTCTAACGCGTTGTAACGCTCCGAACCCCTGATACTATGAAACTGTCGAATTGTTTCAGGGATTTGCCCCTAGCCGAAAAGCTAGGGGTATTTCTTATTAAGTTATTTGCCGAGTATAAGGCAGTTCTCTTCCTTTTGTAAAATCCACTCGATTATAAAAATTATCTGGCAGCCACCAGCGTCCACTCATAAGGTCATAGTAAGGACTCTCTTCGGGGTTCTGCCAAGTTTCGAGCTTCCACCCATTCTCGCGCGCAACGTCCGCATAGGCGGAGTCAGACTCGATAAGACCATTCAGAACAGAACACAAGACGACGACATTCGAAGGCACGTCACGGACTTTACTACCACCCATTCCGCGATTACTCCGGTGGTTAGGAGCTACGGCTTCAGTCGCGCCACAATGAACGCACCCGCCGTCACGGTCGAGAAACTTTTGAAATTGTTTTTTAGTCATTAGCAGTTAGATACTTTACTAGCTCCGGATTGTCGCGCAACATAAGGACGACCGGCTCTTCGTATAAACCAATAAAGTAATGCTCTAACTCGGAGAACTCAGTATTTTTAGCAGGAGTAAACGAACCGCCGAATGTGACCTTGATAGCGTGAAGAAGTTCGTGAAACAAAGTAACACGCTTCATAGACGGAACTTGTTCCGAGTCCAAAACAATCGTGTTGTTCGACGTGCTAGTAAATCCAAAGTGGTCATTACTGACCGAATGCTTACGTTTCTGTTCGGTAATCTCCCAAATCTGAGAACCGATTTTTACGGTCGCGGGAAACTTCATTAGACGCTCCTAACGCAAAATTCTTAGTTCCGTTTCAATGTTTCTCAGAATGCTTTGAAGAGAAGACGCTGATAATTCTATCTGCCTAAGCTTCAGCTTTATGCGGTTGTATTCCGCTTTAGCCAAATCAGCCGCTAGACGTGCTTCAGAAGCCTTTAGGCGACTAATCGCAGTTCTATCCGCAACCGTTCCCTGAGAGTCTAGAAACGCCAACTGGAGCGTCCTATCGTAATCATTCTCGCAGTCAGCTAATTTACATTCTGCGTCGTAAAGAGCGAGAACGCCTTTAGCGGCTTCAGCCTGTATGCGGTAAAGTTCCGCGGTTATCTGGGTCGGCGTAAGTTCCATTATTTAGTCGCTCCGAACGGTCGTAGATTGAATAGCGAAGAGCTTCGGCAAGGTTCACGTTACCGGAAGCGTAAAGTTCCGAGTGCGCTTCCTTGACTTCAATTAGTGCCGCCAGAAGTATCCTGTGGTCTACTAAGCTCATTTCCATACGCCTTCACCTTCTCTAGAAACTCAGGGGTAGCGTTCGCGGCTTGAGCTTCTACATACAGTTTACGCAATCCGTCCAAGTCGTAATTCATAAGAAGAGCTTCGGCTTCCGCTGAGAAGTCCCGCTTAGGCTTTGACGCTTCATAACTAAAAGAGTCTGGGTCTGGTTCGTCCGTAGGAAGACAAAGCAACTGGAGTAAGAAAGTTCGCATAGCTACGCTCATAGCTTTAGCGGTTGCCTTATCTCCGGAGTCGAACGCTTCCGCGGCGACGATACCGGAAATAGGTTCGCCATTGTCGTTACCGAAAACAGAAAAGACAACTTCGACGTAAGCGGCGTTCATTAGAGAACCCTTCGCGGTCGTAAGAGTTTCGTGTTTGATTGACTGAACCGCAGGAACGATAAAGCCGCCAGCTTTACGAAGAGCTGGACCGACCACGTTCATTACTGAGTCGATACCACGGAAACTAAATCCTTGCGCGGCGTTCTTGTCTTTCTTCGCTAATCCCTGAACGTCGTTCATTACTGATAGAACTACTTCGGCTGCTGAAGCCATTTTTATTTCCCTTTCTTAGATTTACTTGTTGTTGTTATGCGGACTTTATCGGAGTAGAAGCGAGAAGTGAGTCCTTCAAGTTCCACCCAATAAGCGTCTGGATTATCTCTAACGTAGCCTAGACCTACGACAATTCCGAAAACCCACGTTTCGACGTGCTGGTCGCTTTCGATAGCGACAAATACTTGCTCTCCTAACTTGACCATTAGCCCAGCTTCATAGAGTCAAGTCCGGCGGTCTTCGCTTTTACGTAAGTCACGATAGCGAGAGTTCCTTCGGCAGTCCGGATTTTTATTTTCTTCTCGGAAGCAGTTTCGACCACTTCGACGACTTCGCCAGTTACTCCACCAGCGGTTACGGTTTCTCCGATTTCCATTTATTCCCTTTCTTGTTTCAATAGCTCAAAGGCTAGAAGATTATTCTTACTTAATTCGATAAAAAATTGGGCAGAATTAGCGAGCTGGATAATCGCGTCGGATTGAAGTTTAGATTGCTTCTCCAAGCGAGTGACGCGGATAGATAGAAGCGACGTAATAAGTATTAGAACGCCTACAACGACTAGTAAAGCCAAGACTTCCATTAGTTCCCTTTCTTCACCGTAAGATACGGAGTCCCACCGTTACGACTTGAACGCGTCGCTACGACGTAACGCTCCGAGTCTACGGTAATAAACGCCGTCTTAGCACTACCCATTTGGTCGAGAGTCCGCGACTTCAATTCGTTTAGTTTCGTGGTCAGCTTATCCAAATCGTTTGCCGTGTTCTGAAGTTCGATACCGAGAAGCTCCGCGATTTCTTCTTCGCGGTCTTCTATCTCCGGGTGGAGAGCCTTAGCGGTTTCGTAAGTGTTCGCCGCGCCGTCCCACTCCGGCGGAGTCTGCGCGTCTATGAAACTTCGAAACTCGATAGCGCGTATTCGCATAGCTTCGAACTCGAACGGGTCGAACTCGATTTCATAGGTTTCGAACCGAGAGTCGATAAGACCCACTAGAACGGCTTTACGTAAACCAAGAACGCCCAAATACCAAAGGATTTGCGCGCGGTAACTAGCAGGGACTACGCCACCCCAATAACGTCCAGAAAACTTTACTTCGATAAGACCGAGTTCTCCAGTTTCGTCCACGAAGAGAGCGTCAGGGTTTGCGCGCGCCCACGGTTCATAGACCGAAGCCCAAGTCCCAGTCTTCAAGATTTGCCACTTCGGTTTAGTCTTAGCGAAGAAGTCGAGAATAGGTTGCTCAAAGTGCGTTCCCAATTCCATAGCGGTCGATACCGGAATTTCGTTAGGGATAGCACCAATCGCTTTATAGTAGCGAGTGACTGCCGACTCCCATTCGTTCACGCCAATAATCGAACCGATAGTCGAACCCGTAATAATGCCCGGCTCTTCGCGGAGCTTCGCCCACTCTTCCGAACCTGACTCGAAAACTCCCAAACAAGTCGCGTCCGTAATCTGTTCGTGTTCTGTAATGATTTCCATAAAACTACCCTTTCAGCAATGATTTATTGCTAGTCTGAATTGTATTATGAGCCACCGACAAAACAGGCTTTACGCCGACCTAATGTTATCTATCCGTAACAATGATGAACCCACGCCTTGTTACACGCATTATTGGACGTTCAATCCCGAAGGTAACGACGTGGCGATAGAAAGAGCCGACCGAGCGGCAAAAGAAATATGCCAAGATTGTCCCGTAATAAACAAATGTTTAGACTATGCTCTCAGCGCAAACGAACCCGTAGGCGTTTGGGGTGGATTGACTACGTCCGAAAGACAATCACTTCTTGACGCGAAGAAGTATTCGCGCCTGAACCGTTAGAAGCTTTACGATAAGCCAAGAGAGCAAGGCTACTCTTCTTCGTCTAGGTCGCCGTAATCCGACCAGTCGAACTCTTCCATTTCTGCGATTTCTAAAGCGTCCTTGATTTGCTCATTATCTTCAGCCTGTTGCGCTACGACCGCGCGGAAAGTTTTCTCCACGTCCGCCAAAGTCCAATGCGCTTTCCAAATCAGAATAACTCCAAGAACAGTAACGATAGTTCCAAGAACCGTTCCTACCGCGATAAGACCACCCCAGAACCAGCCGACCGGAGTAGGAGCTGAAATACCAGCACCAGTTAGGAAGAACGCCATAAATACGCCGACGACTCGAATACTAATCGACGTAATAATTTTCTTCTTGCTATCCATTTACGGTTGCTTCCTGTTCTGCTACTCGACGGCTAATGTACTTGTGGGCGTCCCAAACTTTACCAAGCGCGCCACCCTTAGTCGTATTTGAAAGTGTGAAGTGTAGGTGGACTCCAGACGACGCAGAACCGGTCGTCCCAGCACCGCCCATAGAGTCGCCACTCTTTACGACCGCACCCACCTTCAAAGGCGACTGAGCATTCAAGTGGCAATACATAAAAAATAGGTTCGCAGGTTTACGCTCTTTACCCCACGGGCAATTAGCGACCTTCAGTTCGACAACCCAGCCAAGAATGTCAGACCAATAATTAGCTGATACTACGCCGTCATTCACCGCGGGAAGTGGAGTCCCTTTACCGAACGGATAAATTTTCTTCTTAGTCTTCGGGTCTAACCCGTTGTAATCGCAACCACGGTGCGGACGACCCGTAAGCTTCTTACGCTCCGGAGAAAGCGAACCAAATTCGTCAAAGACAACAGGAAAAGGAAGTCGCCACATTTTAGAGTCCTAACAGTTTAGTAAGCGCGATACCGATAAGACCTGAGAGCGAAGCAATGCCGAGAATAGCCCAGCGAAACTGCTCCAATACTCGGATACGCTTTTCGTGGTCTAACACGTTGCGTTCAGTCCAAGTAATGTGATTAGGTAGACGCTCATTCAAGATTGTTACTTCTCGAATAAGTTCTTGCGCCCAAACTGGCACTTGCTCTTCCACGCGACGACTCTCTCTTATCGTGCGTAGGGATAATTAGTTCTTAGTTTAGCAGGGCTTGGACTTCTGCTTCCGAGAGTCCTAGCGCCGCTAGTTTCTCGACGGCTGAAGCCTTAGCTTCTTCCTTAGCGGCTAATTCTGCTTCGCGTGCTAGGCGCTCTGCCTCAGCATTAGCGCGGTCAATTTCCAACTGCGCAATTTCTTCAGCGGTCAGTTCGATTTCCTCGGTAACGCCGGTTTCGCAATTTACTACGATTTTCTTTAGAACTTCAGTCATTTTATTTTCTTTCTTTATTATGAAACGGTTGCGCCGCCAGAACCCTTACTAATGCCATAAATATAAACAGTCGTGTATTGGTTAGCAGACATAGAGCCAGAAACAATATAACGCACCGATAAAGAAGTAATAGCAGAAGTTATTCCGAACGAACCAGTATTCAAATCTAAAACGACGCCAGAACTAACCGAGGTTCCATTATTTTCCGCAACTGTTTCTGCTAACCAAGTTTTAGTAGAAGCTCCAGAATAGTTTGGAATATAAACTTGAGTCATACCAAAGGTGCTAGCAGTATCAGCAGCAGTTGGAACTCTTCCGGTGTAACCTGCGTAGCTAAGAGTATTTGTATAAGAAGAAACTGAAGTGCCACCGCTTATAAGTTGTCTAGCAGTTTTGCTAGTAGAACTATCTCCATTTACTTGAATACCCCAGTCGTAATTGCCACTAGAAGTTGAAGAACGTCCAGAAATCAAGATAACCAAATCGGTGAAGCTCCCCGGGATTGAAGCAAAGTCAATCGAAGTTGCTCCACCAGCACCTACGGTTGCGCTACTAATCAAAGTTCCATACATCAGGCTGCCACTCCATACAAACTAATAACCGAGCCAGCGGCGAACGAAGTCGAAGCTGACACTTGAACAGAAGTAATCGCTGAATTGTTCGACCAGCGACCAGTTAGAAGTTCGGTATAAGTTGAACTATTACTGCCTGCGCGAGAAAGAACTATTTTATTTTTATCGCTAGCTGAGAAATCCATTATTTGAGCCATTATTAGACCTTGCGTTGTATCTATAGCGGCGTAATAGTTTATGTAACAAACATTCGCAGAAGTCCAACCGCCAGCAGTAGAACCACCGCCAGCAAGAAATACTACAGAATAATTTGAAGCAGTATCACCATTGAACCTTAGCCAAACGTTTTGGTTAGAAGTAGTAGAACCAGCGACAGTTACGATAAGGTCGCGGTAACCCGCGGTAATGCTAGAGAACGTGAGCGAAGCGGTTGAGCTTGATAGAGTTTGAGTTGCTAAGGCTACTAGAGCCGGAGTTCCTGCTGGCATTATGCTCCCTTTACGCCGTAGATACTAAAGCGCGACCCAATAGCGAACGAACCACTATTAGCTAAAGCGACTATTGAACTAATTGCTGAAGTTGATTGGTAAAGACCTGAAGCTAGCATAGCAAGTTCTGTATTTCCAGTATTGTTACTTCCATAAATAATTTTCGCGGTCTTGTATTTATTTACATCAGCGTAATCGTAGATATCCATAATTGCTGCTGAAGCAACTGAAGAAAGACCATTGAAGCTATTGCTCATTCTAATTGCGTTTGTTGAAGAAGAAGCTTCCGCATAACCACTTGATTGGTAACGACTCAAAATGTGCCAAGAGTAGCCACTTGTCGCGCCATTGAATTGAAATTGAAGCGTAAATCCATTAGTAGTTGTAGAACCAGCAAAGCGGAGCTGGAGGTGCTTATATGTGCTGGGGATAGAGGAGAACGTGACCTGCGTGGCAGTTCCAGTAAGAACCTGAGTGCTAATAAGTTCTAACGCAGTATTAGCCGCACCAGCTCCGCCACCCTGACTGAGTAAACCCAGCGGGAGCAACATTACGCCACCGCGCCAATAACTCGATAAGAGTTAGCCGCAACCTTGAGAATGGTAGCCGCCGCGTATTGCGTTCCCATAGCGAAAGCTTTGGCAGTTCCAGCAGTTCCCGCACCAGCCCAAGTGGTGATACCAGTTCCTGCGGTGATAGAAACAGTTCCCGCACCTTCACGGACGATATCCAGACGTTCACCAATTTGGAATAAATCAGGAATGACGATTGTCTGGGCTGAAGCGTTTGAAGCGAGCATAGTCGTGTTTGCGTCAGTAGCTACGGCAGTATAAGCGGTAGCAGTATTAGAAGTAACGGTCGTATAGTTTAGACCCTTCCAGCTTGAACCGTTGTAATAGTCGATAAGAGTAGAAGCTCCGGTGAGAACTGAAACCATTCCAGAAGAAGCGGTTGCTACGGCTGAAGTTCGTGCGGCAGTCCCAGCGAAGACCATAACGGTTTGGTCCATAAGATAGCCCTGAACGTTAGCCGCCGTAAGGACTTCTCCCGCGGTGAACGTCTTACGTCCTAGACCAGCCATAATTTACTCCTAAAAACCTAGCGCGTTGTTATTATCTAGCATACCAAAGACTGGGTCGTCTAAGACTAGGTAAGTGTAGTCAATGGTTGCCAAGCCGAAGTTTATTACGTGTTCTCCAGTTACGTCTACCGAATGATTTATACGAATGATTTCCGCGTATTTGACGATTGCCGGTGGTGTTGAAGAAGGTAGGAAAGTCACT